>Ga0256842_1000414_pt1 | contig 37592 bp, 41 predicted proteins | sample 4559240metaG_FD_185973 | JGI IMG/M metagenome (GOLD analysis project Ga0256842, IMG submission 185973) | Hydrothermal vent microbial communities from Guaymas Basin, Mexico - 4559-240 | ecosystem: Environmental > Aquatic > Marine > Hydrothermal vents | place: Mexico: Guaymas Basin | collected...
GAGCCGGTGGTCCCGGGTTCAAATCCCGGCGGGCCCACCCGCCAATTGTTATGGAATTCGTAACAATTTGCGCCGGGCCCGGTTCCGTCGGGTCACGTCGTCCAGCGGCGCCGCCCGGGCGGTGGGGTGTCAACGTTCGGGCTACTTCCGGTTGTGATGGAAACGGTTACGGCTCCGACGCGTGCCCAGTTCACCCTAAGTCGATCGGGCAGGGGGGAGGTGGGTTGGAGCCGTTCGCCCCGCTGGTCGTGGGCGTGGCGGCCTACAAGGGGGGTACGGGTAAGACCACCGTGGCGTTCAACGTCGGGATGGAGTTCGCGCGGCCCCGGGGCTACGGTGGCGTTCCGGCGTGCCCGACGGTCTTCATAGACTTTGACCCGCAGGGGCACAGGCGCTCCGGTGGGGTCACCCTGAAGATGTTGTTCGAGGAGGGTCCGTTCAGGTTGAGGCACGTGGGGGTGGTGGAGGGGTTCGAGGTGCATCGCGTCGAGCTGGAGCCCGACGGGTTCGAGGATCTGCTCGACGAGCGGGCCCCGGGCCTGGGTACGGCGTTGTTGGCCGTGCCGGCCCGTCAGAACTACCAGCGTGTCGCCGATCGGAGGCACATTCGGCGATTGGTGGCTTGGGTGCACGACCTGGTGCGCGAGGGGGATGGGGACGCGCGGCCCCCGATCGCCTTCGTGGACACCCCGCCGATGAACGTCGAGGCGAAGTGGTTGCGTAGGGTGCTTCAGGCCTGCGACACCGTTATCCCCGTGACGGATCCGCGCTCGGTCAGGCAGGTTCGGAGGTTTCTGTCCGACGGGGGTCTGGACGTTCGGGTGGTGGTGCTGAACAAGGTGTGGCCTCGGGGCACCTGTGAGTGGAAGAAGCTCGTGGAGCGGCTTAATCGGGTGCTTCGGGACGTTCATGGGAGCGTCGACGTGGTGGACGTGGAGAACGCTCCGGTCATTCAGAGCGCGACCGACGCCGGGATCCCGCTGCGTATGCGCCGTTCTCGGCGGCCCGAGTACGAGGGTAGGTTCCGCGACGTTGCGAGGTTGGTGTACCTGGCGTGGCAGGCGCGGGATCACGTGCGGGGGGGTCGCTGACGGGTGGAGTTGAGGTTGGAGGGGTCGCCCCGGGTTTTCGGCGTGGACGAGGAGTGGGCCAGGGCGGTGGTCGGGGCGGCCCGGGATGTGCTGGACGATCGTAGGGCCGAGGGGAGGACGCTGATCCGGCGGGTGGACGAGGTCTGGCCGGTGGGAAAGGCGGTCGCGCGGGTGGCTTCGGTCTTCCGGCGCTCGGCGCTGGGGTCGGGGGTGAACTCGCCCTGGGAGGCGCTCCGGGGGGTCCTGGGGTTGGATGAGGTTAAGTCGTCGCTCGTGGGTCGGCTGCGTAAGCTGGTGGAGGGTCGGAGTACGTACGGTCTGCCGGCGCTCTCGCCGGAGGCGACGTTGGCGTGCTGGGGCGTCGACGGGGAGGGGCCGGTGGCCGCGCTGAGGGAGGTGTACCGGCGGTTGGACGTGCACCCGGTTCGGGGGCTCGTCGCGCTGGCGGTGTTGGAGGACGCGGCCGACGTGCTGTTGAGGGGGCTCGGGGAGGCGGCGGAGCGGTTGTCGGAGGGGTTCCGGCGGGCGTGGGACGAGCGGTCGGCGCGGCTGCTGGGGCTGTGTCTCTGCGCGTGGTTGTCGGAGCGGTTGGATGGGTTCGGTGAGTGGTGGGAGGGTGAGGACGGCGGCTGGCAGGGGCTTTACTCTCGGGTCAGGCGGGGGGAGTTGATCGAGCGGGTGGTGGAGGAGCGCGTCGGGGTGCGTCCGGGGAGTGGGTAGCGGTCGGTATGGGGCTGGGGCTCTTCATCCGCTCCGTGCCCACCGCTGTCCTCATCCCGGGGGTTGGGGTTTGGGTGGTCGGGTTTGGGGCTTGCCCGGAATCGTTCTGTGTTTCGTAACGATTCTGAGGGGGCGTGGGGAGGGGGTTACTCCTTCTCCGTCGGGCCCAGGACGCGGTCGAGGGCGCGCTCCCAGGCCTTGGTGGGCAGGTCCGGCATCACGGTCACGTCCTCGCGCTCGACGGTGATCGCGTCCACCGGGCACGCGCGGGCGCAGGCGCCGCAGTAGGCGCACGCGTCCGGGTTGACGACGATCCGCGTCTTGCCGGCCGTGCCGCCCTTCTCGAACTCGAGGGCGTTGCACGGGCAGATCTCGACGCAGAGGCCGCAGCCGACGCACTCCTCGTCGTCGATCTCGATGCGGCCCTGGTAGGGCTTGGTGACCTCGATGGCGTCGACGGGGCAGACCTGCTCGCACCAGGAGCAGTACACGCAGCGGGCCCTGTCGACGTGGATCTCGCCCTTGACCTCGCCCTTCTCGGGCAGCTCGCCGCGGGTGGTCCCGTAGCAGATCTTGCAGCCGACCTTGATCGCGTCCTCGGGGCACGTGCGCATGCACACGCCGCAGTACACGCACCGGTCCTCGTCGACCTCGATGGTGAACTCGGGCTCGGGGTCGGCGGCGCTGGGGGTGGGGCGCTTCACGGTGATCGCGTCGGCGGGGCAGGCCTCCTCGCAGGCCTTGCAGTAGATGCACTTCTCCTCGTCGATGTCGATCTCGCCCATGACGAGGTCACCGGGCGTGGGGACCTCGCGCTCGACGGTGATCGCGTCCTGCGGGCAGGTGTCCGCGCAGAGCCCGCAGTACACGCACCGCTCCTCGTCGATCGCGACGTCCTTGGGGAGCTTGGGGAGGCCGTGCTCGGTGGCGGGCTCGCCGTCGATGAGCAGGGTGATCGCGTCGTACGGGCAGACGAGGGCGCAGATGCCGCAGAGGGCGCACGTCTCCTCGTCCACGTCGATGGGGTCGGCGCCCTTGCGCGCGACGGTGGAGGGCTTCTCGACGGTGATCGCGTCGACGGGGCAGGCCCGCTCGCAGAGCCCGCAGGCGGCGCACCGGTTCATGTTCACGACGAGTTCCCGCGTCTCCGCGCCCTCGCGCACGATCCGCAGGGTGGGCGGGGAGACCTCCTTCACGGGCTGGAGCCCGTCCGTCATTTGCGCGACCCCCAACTCCGGTGAGCTGCGCCACCCATCGTGCGCTCCCGTCTTATAAATCGCGGTGTCGGGAGCCGGGGTATGGTAAGGTTTATTACGGGGTACTTGCGCGCCGCGCAACCCCGGCCCGAAAAAAGGGGGGCGGGCCTACCCCTCCGCCCGCCCCGCCAACCGCTCGAGGAGGTCGGGGAGCCGCTCGCGCAGGACGCCGTAGATCCGGGTCAGGGGGATCTCGGCGGGGCAGGCGGTCTCGCAGGCCCCGCACTCGACGCAGTACAGGGCGACGCACTGGGCGACGTGCGCGTGCCAGACGGGGGTGGGCGTCACCGACTCCCGGCCGGCGAAGGCCCAGCAGCCCTCCTCGCACGACGCGCACACGGGGCACACCTGCCGGCAGCTCCGGCACTTGATGCACCGGTCGAGCGCCTCCAGCGCCTCCGCCAGGTGATCCTCGTCCAGCGTCCTCTCCCGCCAGGAGCGGGCCATCTTCCGCATGATCTCGTCGATCTTCTCCCGGACCCGCACCGACCCCTCGGGCGCCTCCCGCACCTCCACCGCCCCGTCTTTCACGGCGCCGGCCAGCAGGTCGCGCCCGTCCTCCGTCTTGACCTCCACGAACGTCCACTCTCCCATCATCTCGTCCGGGACGCCCCAGTTGCCGCACGCCAGGTCCGCGCGCTCCGGGATGTTCTCGTCGCACCGGCGGCAGCTCTCCCGCCTCCCGGACCCCTTCTCCTCCAGATCGTCGATCGAGACCTTGATCTCCTCGCCGTCTCGAAGCTCGATGATCAGGTGGCCCTTGGCCACCTCCTCCCGCTCCACGTCCAGCGGGTCCACGCCGCGCTCCTCCAGGATCTCCAGCACGACCCTCGGCTCGAAGGTACCGCCGCAGTTGAGGCCGATCCGGTACACCCGGTCCGGGTTCACGAGGTCGCGCTCGGCCAGCCGGTCCAGCGCTCGGGCGTCGCAGGGACGGCAGGTGACGGCGACGCGGAGCGTGGGGTCCTCCCGGTGCAGCTCGGCCACGAGCCGGGCCAGCTGGACGGGGGCGCAGTGGTAGGAGCCGGAGGGTACCTCCGACGGGTCGTCTACGACGATGGGTCGCCCGTCCAGCGCGTCGGCGCCTCGCTCCACGCAGACGGCCACGTCCACCAAATCCTCCCGCAGCGCGTACCGCAGCAGCTCCGTCACGACCCCGCCGCACGCGGCCTCCTCCACGGTCCCCTCGTCCGTGGACCGGGCGAGGTAGCACCCGCCGACCCGCACCTCGGTCACGGTCCCCCTACCCCCTCCGGGTCGACCGGGGCGCGGGGCGGACGCGCGCGGGGACGCGCTTGTACTCCGGGATCCCCGCCTCCGGATCGAGGACGTCCGGCGGGGTCAGCGCGTTCTCCCCGAAGTGGAACGGCGTGAAGATCACGCCCTCCCGCACCCGATCGGTGACCCGCGCGCGGCACCGCCACTCGCCGTACGGAGTCTCGACGATCACCTCCTCGCCGTCCTTCACCCCGTAGCGCTCCGCGTCCCTCGGGTGGATCTCAACGAATGACCCCGGCACCTCGTCGTTCAGGAGCCGGGAGCGCCCCGTGATCGTCCTCGTGTGGTAGTGCGCGTACACGCGCCCGGTCGTGAGGATCAGCGGGTACTCCTCGTCCACGTCTTGCTCCGGCTCCCGGTACTCCACGTCCTCGGGCCTCGGGAACCGGGCCCGCCCGTCCTCGGTGGCGAACCTCTCGGTGTGCAGGATGGGCGTTCCCGGGTGGTCCTCGCTCGGGCACGGCCAGTGGATGCCGCCCGGTCGCCGTCGGAGCCGGTCGTACGTGATCCCCCGGTACTGCGGGATGACGCGCCGGATCTCCTCGAAGACCTCGCGCGGGGACCGGTGGCCGAAGCCCTTGAGCCCCAGCCGTCGGGCCACCGCCTCGAGGATCCACCAGTCGGGTCGGGCCTCGCCCGGTGGGTCCACGATCCGCTCCGAGAGCTGGACGCGCCGGTCGGTCGCCGTGAAGGTGCCCGTGCGCTCCGCCCAGCCGGCGGCGGGCAGGACCAGGTCCGCCAGCTCCGCCGTCTCCGTCAGGTACAGGTCCTGCACGACGAGGAACTCCAGGTTCCGGAGCTTCCTGACCGCGTGGCGCGAGTTCGGCTCCGAGACCGCCGGGTTCTCACCGAAGACGTACATCGCCGCGATCTCGTCCGAGTCGAACGCCTCCGGGAGCCGGAGCCCGGGCTCCTCCGGCACCTCGAACCCCCAGAGCCGGGCCATCTCCTCCGCCGCCTCCGGACCGACCCGCCGGTACCCGGGGAAGTGCGTGGCCAGCGCGCCCGCGTCGCAGGCGCCCTGCACGTTGTTCTGCCCGCGGAGCGGGTTGACGCCGGTGCCGGGTCGGCCCACGTTACCCGTCAGCAGGGCGAGCGCGCAGAGGGCCCGCAGCGTCCGGCAGGCGATGTCGTGCTGCGTGAGCCCCATGCAGTAGACGATGCAGCCACGGTCCGCCTCCGCGTACCGCACGGCCGCCTCCCGGACGTCCTCCGGGTCCACCCCGGCGATCCTCCGGACATCCTCCTCCGAGACCGCCCCGCGAACGTGCTCCGCGAACGCCTCGAACCCGGTGGTCCGCTCCTCGATGAACCCCTCGTCGTGCAGCCCCTCCTCCAGGATCACCCGGGCCATGTACAGGAACACGACCAGGTCGGACCGCGGTCGCACCCGCAGGTGCAGGTCCGCCAGCTCCGCCACCAGCGTGCGCCGCGGGTCCAGCACGATCAGGTCGGCGCCGTCCTCGACCCCCTCCACGATCCTACGGTACACGATCGGGTGCTGCTCCGCCGTGTTCGAGCCCGCGACCAGGTAACAGTCCGCCTCGGCGAGGTCCGGGATCGAGTTGGTCATCGCCCCCGAACCGAAGACCTCGGACAGCGCGACCACGGTCGGGGCGTGTCACAGCCGCGCGCAGTGGTCCACGTTGTTCGTCCCGAGCGCGCGGGCCAGCTTCTGCCCGACGTAGTTGTCCTCGTTCGTGGCCTTGGCCGAGGTGACGAAGTACACCTCCTCCGGCCCGTAGGACCCGAGGGCCTCCGCCACCTCCTCGAGCGCCCGGCTCCACGAGAGCTCACGCAGCTCGCCCGACTCGGTCACCCGCGCCGGCCGCTCCAGCCGGTCCCGCCGGAACGCCTCCGGAGCCTCCCAGAGCTTGATGCACTGACGGCCCTCGTTGACCGGGTGCCGCCGCCACGGCTCCAGGATCTTAACCTCCTCCCCGTCGGTCCCCACCAGGATGCCGCAGCCGCACCCGCAGAACGGGCACACCTGCGGCACGAACCGCAGCCGGGCCACCGGGTGCTCCCCCCTAACCCGAGCGACGGGGGCGCCCCCGGACCCGGGTTTCGGCCGCGGTTCCCCCGGGCCCGAGCCCCCGCGTGCGGGGGCCCTTCGGACCGACGGTCCCCTGCTTCGGGGTTCCCGACGGCCCACACCGGGGGCGGCCCGGGTTCCCCGCGGCTTACTCCCCGGGCCCGGAGGGGCGTCCCCGGTGACCGACGGTGCCGCGCCGGCTAAGCCACTCCCGGACCCCTGGGAAACGAAAGCGTGAACGTGGTTTCGACTCCCTCGTTCGTCGACACCCAGTTGTCGGTTCCGCACTGATGCCATCCGGTGATGTGAAGGTCGTCGGGTTCCCCAGGGTGGAGGGGACTCCCGTTGCCCCGTGACGAGGGTGAGAAATCGGAGGAGATGATCCTGTACGGCGTTCACACGACCTTCGAGGAGGTGGCCAAGGCGGCGGTTCCCAAGTTCAGGACGACCCCGGGCCGGCTGCTGTACGCCGGGTTCATGGCGGGAGCGTTCATCGCCTTCGGTTTCACGCTCGCTACCATCGCGGCCTGCGTGGCGAAGTTCCCGCCCTACGCGGTCGGAGGCACGTTCAACCAGCCCCTGTTCAAGCTGCTACTCGGCGCCGTCTTCCCCATGGGCCTGATCGCGGTGGTCATTGCCGGGGCCGACCTGTGGACGGGGAACGTGCAGTCCCTCGGCTCGGCCAAGGGGATGGGGTACGCCGACTGGCGCCACGTGATTTACAACTGGTTCGGCAGCTACGGGGGCAACTTCATCGGGTCCATCTTCCTGGCGCTCATGGCGGTCCCGCTGACCGGGCTCTTTGGCACCACCGGGCACCCGAACCCCTTCGGCCAGGCCGCCGTATCGATCGCGCAGAAGAAGGCCTCGCTGGACGCGATCTCGCTGTTCTTCCGCGGGGTCGGGTGCAACTGGCTGGTGAACTTGGCGGTGTGGCAGGCGGCGCGCGTTAAGGACGGGGCCGGTAAGATCCTGGCGATCTGGTTCCCGATCTTCGCGTTCGTCGCGATCGGCTACGAGCACGCCATCGCCAACATGTGGGTCATCCCGACGGCCGTCTTCGCCAGCGCTCACAAGGTCACCTGGTCCCAGCTCTTTTACAACCTGATGCCGGTGACCCTGGGCAACGCCGTCGGCGGGTTCCTCTTCGTGCCGTTCTACTACTGGTACCTCGGGCACCCGGAGCTCAGTACCAAGCGCGTCTACCGCGAGCTGCTCGACTTCGTCGCGGTGACCCTGCTGTTCTTCGCGCTGGCCGTGCTCGTCCCGGCCGGGATCGCGTACGGGCTCGAGGCCGCCCTGAGGAAGGCCGCCACGTACGTCGTGCCGACGGTGGTCTCGGCCTACTACGCGGCCGGGACCTTCGCGCTCCGGAGGATCGCCCGGTAGCGCCCGGGGCGCCTTTCTTTTCGGGCAATCGTTTCGAGAGTGGTAACGATTGCCGGCTCGGCCTCGGTCCGGTCGCGCCCTGCTTCCGGATTGTGAAACCGGGTCGTTTTCCCGCGTTGGGTGGGGTTTCCTTTCGGTGGGTCCCGGGCGCGGTCCGCTTCGGGGTGGGTTCGTTCGGGGCGGGCCCGTTCGGAGCTCCCAATCAACATATTTTTCCGGGTCGTTCGGGCGGGGCGGGGGGTGCGCGCATGGCGAAGATTCTGGTGACGGATCCGATCCACGAGGACGCGCTGAGGAGGCTGGAGGAGCTGGGTGAGGTGGTGGTGCTGGAGGACGCGGACGAGGAGGAGCTCCGGAGGCACGTGCGGGACGCGGACGCGTGGGTGGTGCGGAGCGGGACGCGGGTGACGCGGGAGCTGATCGAGGAGGCGGAGAACCTGAAGGTGATCGCGCGGGCGGGGGTGGGCGTGGACAACATCGACGTGGAGGCGGCGACGGAGCGCGGGATCATCGTGGTGAACGCGCCGGAGTCGAGCTCGATCTCGGTGGCGGAGCACACGATGGGGTTGATGCTGGCGCTGGCGCGGAGGATCCCGCAGGCGGATCGGTCGGTGCGTCGGGGTGAGTGGGAGCGGCAGCGGTTCATGGGGGTGGAGTTGGCGGGGAAGGTGCTGGGGATCATCGGGCTGGGTCGGATCGGGCGGCAGGTGGCGAAGCGGGCGAGGGCGTTCGAGATGGAGGTGATCGCGTTCGATCCGTACATCTCGGAGGAGGTGGCGGAGGAGCTGGGCGTGGAGCTGGTGGAGGATCTGGACGAGCTGCTGCGGCGGGCGGACGTGGTCACGATTCACGTGCCGTTGACGGAGGAGACGCGGGGGATGATCGGGGAGCGGGAGCTGAAGCTGATGAAGGAGTCGGCGTTCCTGATCAACTGCGCGCGGGGTGAGGTGGTGGACGAGGAGGCGCTGGTCAGGGCGCTGAAGGAGGGGTGGATCGCGGGCGCGGCGCTGGACGTGTTCGCGGAGGAGCCGCCGGGGGAGGATCACCCGCTGTACGAGCTGGACAACGTGGTGCTCACGCCGCACATCGGGGGGTCGACGAGCGAGGCGCAGCGGGCGGCGGGGCTGATCGTGGCGCGGGAGATCGAGCGGGTGTTGAAGGGGGAGATCCCGGAGAACGTGGTGAACCTGCCGGTGGCGGGGGTGTCGGAGGCGACGCGGCGGTTGATGGAGGTGGGGGAGCGGTTGGCGGACGTGGGCGCGCAGCTGTTGGAGGGTAGGCTGCGGTCGGTCGTGGTGAAGGTGGGGGACGAGCCGGGCGAGCGGGAGCGGGAGGCGCTGAAGCGGTCGGTGTTGAAGGGGTGCCTGGATCGGATCCTGCAGGAGCCGGTGACGATGGTGAACGCGGTGCGGGTGGCGGAGGATCGGGGGATCGAGGTCGAGTTCGCGGTCTCGGACGAGCTGGAGTCGGGGGAGCTGGCCGTCTCGCTGCGGTCGGAGGGGGAGGAGGTGTCGCTGCGGGGCGCGTGGTTGGACGGGCAGGTCTACCTGACGTCGGTGAACGGGTACGAGCTGCGGTTCAAGCTGAGCGGGCCGACGCTGTTCGTCTGGCACGTGGACCGTCCCGGGGTGGTCGGTGAGGTGGGGCTGATCCTGGGCGAGCACGGGGTGAACATCGCGGCGATGGAGGTGGGCCGTCGGGAGCGGGGTGGGGAGGCGATCATGGTGATCCGGACGGACGAGGAGCCGCCGGAGGAGTGCCTGCGGGCGATCGGGGAGGTGGAGCAGGTGCGGCGGGTGAGGCTGGTGCTGTGCTGAGGAGCGTGGCGGTGGCGGGCGACCTGGACGACTTCGGGGAGGTGGTGCGGGAGAAGGGGTGGCCGGAGTACTCTCCCAACCCCGCCACGGGCCTCCTCACGGAGCTGGTGGAGCGGTTCCTGACCCGGTTCCCGGGCGCGGTGGCCGTCAAGGGGCCGGACCGGGAGCGGGGCACCGAAGAGTTCATCGTCGAGATCCCGGGAGGGGAGGGGCTCCTGGAGGAGATCGTGGAGGAGTGCGAGCGCATCCGGCGCGAGTTCGAGCGGCGGTTCGAGGGCGAGGTGACGATCAGCATCGGGGTGGGGGTGGCCCCGGCCCCGCGCCACCGGCTGGTTCCGGAGCGTGAGTCCCCCGCGGTCCGGCGGGCGTTGGAGGCGCTGCGGGAGGCGAAGCGGCGGGGTGGGAACGTCGTGGTCGTGCGGGGGTGAGGCGGCGTGTCGGGGCGGGCCGGGTCGGGCGGGTTCATGATCACGTGCTACGCGCTGGCGGCGCGGTCGCTGGTGGCGGTGATGCAGACGCGGTCGTACCCGATTCAGTACGTCCTGCGGCGGGAGCTCTCGGACTACGACGATCGGACCCAGTCCGTGACCCGGAGCCTCGTGTACGAGACGCTGCGCCGGTACGGCACGCTGGAGCGGGTGGTGGAGGACGTCGCGCGGAGCCGGCTGCCCCCGCTGGAGCGGGCCCTGGTGATGATCGCGGCGAACGCGATCCTGTACGAGGGGGAGCACCCGGCCCCGGTCACGGACTGCGCTGCCCGGGCGGCGAAGCGGCTGGGCGTGAACCACCGGCGAGTGCACGGGGTGGTCGCGGACCTGGAGGACTACGAGGGGCCGGAGCCGGAGGACGAGGTGGACCGGCTCTGCCTGGAGTACCATCACCCGCGCTGGTTCGTGGAGCGGTTCGAGCCGCTGCTGGGTCGGGACGAGCTGAAGCGGCTGATGGAGGCGCACAACCGGCCCCCGGACTACTACACGTTCCGCGTGAACACGGCGGCGGCGGACGTGGACGAGGTCATCGGGGAGTTCGAGGAGCACGGGTTCGAGGTCGAGCGCGGCCGGTACGTGGAGTACTGCGTGCGGGTGCGGAAGGGGCGGCCGCTCCGGCTCGAGGAGCTCGAGTGCTGGAGGAAGGGATGGATCGTCCCGCAGGACGAGGCGGCCGCGCTCGTCACCGAGGTGCTGGACCCGCAGCCGGGGGAGCGGATCGCGGACCTGTGCGCGGCCCCGGGCGGGAAGACCACGCACATCGCTCAGCTGACGGAGGGCGACGTGGAGATCCTCGCCGTGGACGTGAGCCGCACCCGGCTCCGCCGGCTGCGGCGGTTCGCCGAGCGGATGGGGTTCGAGGACTGCATCGAGATCCTGCGGGCGGACGTGCGCCGCCTCGGACGGAACCCGCGCTTCGTCGGTAAGTTCGACCGCGTGCTGCTCGACCCTCCGTGCACGAGCCTCGGCACCCTGCGCACCGACCCGGACGTGAAGTGGAAGATCGGGCCGAGGGAGGTGCGGGAGCTCGCCGCGAAGCAGCGGCAGCTGATCCGGGCGGCCGCGCGACTGGTCAAGCCCGGGGGCGTGCTCGTGTACTCCACCTGCACGCTCACGCCCGAGGAGAACGAGCTCGTCGCCTCCGAGGCGCTCAAGACCGAGCGGCTGCGGGCGGAGGACGTGCGCTCCGAGTTCGACTTCCTCAGCCCGCCCCTCGAGGTGAACGGCGTCTCCCCGTCCCTAGAGGCCGGCCGCATGTGGCCGCACGTGCACGACACGTCCGGGTTCTTCGTGGCCCGGTTCCGCAAGCTGCGTTAGGCGAGTAGCAGGCCCGCGAGCAGCCCCACCGCCCCCGCCGCGGCCGGCGGGACGAGGTACGGCCACACCCGCCGCACGAGCCCCGGCCCGCCGAACGCGCCGACCCAGAGCAGCTTCACGAGCCCCGTCTCCAGGGAGGCGAGCGCGATCAGCCGCCCGGCCACGCCCGGGTCGAGCTTCCCCGAGGCCGCCATGTACGCGAGCGTCAGGCTCATCGCGTGGCTGCTCGCCAGCGATCCCACCACGACGCCCACCACCACCCCGGACCGGCCCGCGAGGAGCTGGGCCACCTTCAGCGCCATGGTGAACCCCGAGATCAGCACCGCCAGCTTCACCGCCGGCTTCAGGGACAGGGGCGAGCGGATCCGCCGCCGGAGGATCCCCCACAACCGCTCCTCGTCCACGTCCAGCCGACCCGCCCCGAGCGCGGCGACCAGGAGGCCGACGAGCGCGGCCGGGACGGCGACGAGCGCGACCCACCGGAGCACCTCCGGGCTCCGGGAGACCACGCCCACGTACGCCATGTTGCGGAGCTCGGCCACGGCCGTCGCGGCCGGCACGACCACCGCCACGACCCGGGGCACCTCCCGGAACCGGGACGCCACCGTCGCCGTCGTGGCCGAGCTGCTCACGAACCCGCCCACCAGGCCCGTGGCCAGGGCCCCGCCCCGCGCCGAGATCCGCATGCCCACGTACCCGATCGCCGTTACCGCCAGTACGATCAGCACGATCTCGATCACGCTCCGCAGGTTGAGCACGCCCCACGGGTCCACCGGTCCCGGCGGGCAGAGCGGGTAGACCAGCGCGGCCAGTGAGAAGACCGTGATCGCGTCCAGCACGTCCCGGTCCGAGAGCCGCCGCAGGATCGGGTGGACCCGGGCCCGGGAGAGCAGCACGACGGCGGTGAGGATGGCGAGCGTGGCCCCCTCCTTGAACCGACCCAGCCCCACGAGCCCGCCGGACGCCAGGGTGACCATCAGGGCCAGCGGGGTCACGACCCCGAGCGAGCGCCGCCGGTACACGCGCATGGCGTAAAGGAGGGTGACCAGGCCGACCGTGCCCGCGAGCACGGCGACCGCCAGCGGCCCCATCCCGACCCGCGCCAGGTACGTGGAGAGGCCGCCGAGCAGCCCCGTCAGCGTGAAAGTGCGGAACCCGGCCACCCGGCGGGCCGGCCGCGCGTGCTCCCGCTCCACCCCGATGAGCATGCCCACCGCGGCGGAGAGGATCACGGTCCGGAGGAAGTCCAGGTAGCCCGAGAGCTCCCAGCCCACGGGCCCTCGCCCCGGGGGTGAGTTCCGCTTGAGCCTGGATTACAATCCTTCCCATCTCACGCTGCTGCTCACCGTGGTGGACGATCGGGACGGGGAGGTCCTGGGGGACGCGATCCAGCGGCTCGTGGAGCGGGACGAGGTGCTCGCGTGCCACGTCCTGCCGTGCACGACCAAGAAGAACCGGCCCGGGCACGTGCTCCTGGTCCTGGTCGACGGCGGGGACGACCCCGACGGGACGGCCGAGCGCGTGGCGCGCGAGATCATGACCCTCACGGGCTCGACGGGCGTCGACCGGTTCGACGCGGACGGCGTCTACTCCGTCCCCTCCCGGTTCGAGACGGTGGAGGTGCGGTACGGGGACCGGCGCTGGGAGGTGAGCGTGAAGGTCGCCGAGACCCCGGACGGGGAGCCGGTCACGGTCAAGGCGGAGTTCGACGAGTGCCGCCGCATCGGCCGGGAGGTGGGGCTGCCGCCGCGCGAGGTCAAGGCCCTCGTCGAGGCGGCCGCCCGCGTCGGGGGCACGGTGGATTTGAAGCGCCGGGAGATCCGGGTGGACCGGGAAACCGCGGACGCACGCTCCGAAACGCGCCGGCCGGGGGCGCGCCCTTGACGGTCCTCTCCGACCGGGACATCCGGCGGGCGCTGGAGACCGGGGAGATCGTGATCGACCCGCTGGACGAGGACTACCTGGAGGAGGCCCTCGGCCCCGCGAGCCTGGACCTGCGCCTGGGGAACGAGTTCGTCGTCTTCAAGACCCTGCACAAGCCGTGCATCGACCCGACCAAGGACGCGGGCGAGAACACGGAGCGGATCGTGCTCGACGAGGACGAGGAGTTCGTGATCAACCCCGGCGAGCTCGTCCTGGGCGTCACCCACGAGTGGATCGAGATCAACTCGCCCGAGATCACCGGCGTCCTCCACGGCCGCTCCTCCCTCGGCCGGCTCGGCATCCAGGCGCACGTCGAGGCCGGGTACGTGGACCCCGGCTGGCGCGGCCGGCTCACGCTGGAGCTCGTCAACTTCAACCCCATGCCCGTGAAGCTACGCCCCGGCATGCGGATCGTGCAGATCGTTTTCCACCGGCTTTCCAGCGCGGCCGAGCGGGTGTACCCGGAGTTCAGCGGCAAGTACCACGGGGACCGACGACCCACCCCCTCCCGGCTGCACCTGGACTTCAAGGATGGGGACCGGCGCCCCTAAAGGCCACCCCATTTATAGTCGGGGACCGGCACGTCGCCCGGGACCCCCGTGGCGTTCCGACAGTACCTGTACCCGGAGTTCCTCCGGCGGGCGTACCGACCCGCCCCCTGGGGACACTGCCGACGCACCGACCGGTGGTCCTTCGGGCGCCGACTCCTCGACCCCATCCACCCCGACCAGGTGACCCTGCGACCCGTCGAGGTCAGGCTCACCGAGCCGGACGCCCGCCACCCCTGCCTTCAACGCCGGCTACGCTGCGCGACCCTCCTCTCCGTGCCCTGGAGCGAGGACCACCGCGAGGAGGCCCGGGTCCGAGCCTCCACCCGGATCCCGTGGCCCCGGGACGCGCGACCCCCGAGGGTCATCCACGTGCCCCCGGGCGGGATCGCGCGGCACCGGCGGTTCAACGTCTCCATGCCTTACCCGCCGAGCAGCGACCGGGTGTCCCGAAAGGCCCTCTTCGCCCTGTCCCTGACGCTGGAGCTCCTGAGGGAGGGGCGGGGTGACCTTGGCGGAGGTCCGGCTCAGGGTCCGGGATGAGTCGCTGGCCCGGCGCACGTTCCGGGCGCTGGAGGGGTGCCCGGCGGAGGTCGTGCGGGTCCGCCGGGAGGAGCGGGAGATCGGGCCCCAACCCCCCTTCGAGACCGGGACGATGCTCCAGGTCGCGACGCGCCGCCTGCGGCTCTCCTCCGAGCGCGTGATGCGGCTGGCCCAGGACCTCTTCGAGGGCGGGATCATCACCTACCACCGGACCGACTCCACCCGGGTCTCGGACGAGGGCAAGCGGGTCGCTCGGGAGTACATCGAGGCGAACCTAGACCCGGACGACTACCACCCGCGCACCTGGGAGCCGAGGTCGGAGCACGTGGAGGGCGCGCACGAGTGCATCCGGCCGACCCGCCCGGCCGACCCCGAGGAGCTCCGCACGATGGTCCGGGAGGGAGCGCTCCAGACCACCGTCACGCTGACGCGCGACCACCTGCGCCTCTACGAGCTCATCTTCCGGCGGTTCATCGCGAGCCAGATGCGGCCGGCGCGGGTCCTGTACCAGGAGGCCGTACTGCACGTGAAGGTGGACGGCACGCCCGTGGCCGAGCTCGAGCTGGAGGGCGTGGTGGAGGTCCTCGAGCCGGGGTTCACGAAGGTCCTCACGGAGTACGACCTGCCCGCGTACGGGATCCGCGAGGCGCCCCGGCTGGAGGAGGGGGACGAGCTGGAGATCGGGGAGGTGGAGGTCCTGGAGCGCCACGAGACGTACCCGTACGACCAGTCGGAGCTCGTGGAGGACATGCGGGAGCGCGGCCTGGGCCGGCCCAGCACCTACGCGCAGATCGTGGAGAAGCTGTTCCGCCGGGGCTACGTGTACGAGACCCCGCGCCGCCGGTGGATCTTCCCGACCGCGCGCGGGGAGGCCGTGTACGAGTACCTGAGCTCCCGGTACGAGGAGTTCGTCTCCGAGGAGACCACGAGGCGGCTGGAGGAGCGCATGGACGCCGTGGCGCTGGGCCGCGCGGACTACCAGGAGGAGGTGCACCGGCTCTACCTGAGGCTGCGGGAGACCGTGGACGTCCTGCCCTGACGGGAGGTGAGGGTCATCCAGCCCATCGTGTACTACTTCTCGGAGACCGGTAACACGGAGACCGTGGCGAGGGCCATCGCCTCCGCGCTGGGCGCCGACCTGGTCGGTCCCCTCACGGGCCGGGAGCGCGCCGACGCCGACCTGGCCTTCATCGGCACCCCCACCCACGGGTTCCGACCCGCGCGCCCCGTACGCGACTTCATCGAACGCAACGACTGGTCCGGCGTGAGCGTGGGACTCTTCTGCACGTACGCCCTGCACCCCGGCGGCACGCTCCGGTGGATGCGTCGGAGGATCGAGGACCGGGGCGGCCGAGTCCTGGGCGAGCTCGCGGTGAAGGGTGAGCACTCGGCGCTCCCCCTCCTCGCCCGGGGCCGACCCAACGAGCGCGACCTGCGCCGCGCCCGAAGGTTCGCCCTCAACGTCCTGAGAAGGTTCGAACGGGGTGAGCGCGATTGAACCGGGAGGACGTGCTCGAGGAGCTCCGGGCGGTTAAGGACCCGCACACCGGGCTCGACATCGTGCAGATGGGCCTGGTGGAGGACGTGGAGGTGGGGGAGGAAGAGATCCGCGTGACCATCCGACCCACGAACCCGTTCTGCCCCTCCGCGCTGTTCATCGTGGAGGACGTGAAGCGGGTCCTGAAGGACCGGTTCCCGGACCACGAGATCGACGTTCAACTCGTGGGGCACGTGCTCTCCGATGAGGAAGGGTGAGTGCGCCCTCTGCGGCGCCCCGGCCTCCCGATTCCTCCGGGTCTGCCGCGAGTGCATCCTGAACCGCTGGGACGAGGCGGAGCGGTACGTGCGCGAGGCCCACGCCCGGGCGCGCCGGGAGCTGGGACTGCCCCCGGAGCCCCCTCGGCGGGGCAAGCGCTGCGGGGCCTGCGTGAACGACTGCCGCATTCCGGAGGGCGGGCGCGGCTTCTGTGGGGTTGTCGTCAACCGGGAGGGAACGCTCGTGCGGGAGCACCGGGGCCGGGCCTACCTGGACCCGCACCCCACGAACTGCGTGGGCGCCTGGGTCTGCCCCGGCGCCACGTCCGCGGGCTACCCCCGGTACACCGACACCAAGGGGCCCGAGCTCGGCCGGTACAACCTCGCCGTCTTCTACGCCGGGTGCAGCCACCACTGCTTTTTCTGCCAGAACCACGAGCACTGGGTGGAGGAGGGTCGGCTCGACGCCGAGCGACTCGCGCGCCGGGCGCGGGACGAGGACGTGACCTGCGTCTGCTTCTTCGGCGGGGATCCCACGCCGCACCACGACCAGGTGCTGGAGTTGGGGGAGCGGTGGGAGGAGCTGGGGGTGCGGGTCTGCCTGGAGACCAACGGCAGCCTGGACCCGAGGATCATGCGGAGGATCGCGGAAGTCTGCTACGAGTCCGGCGGCGGGTTCAACATGGACGTGAAGGCGTACGACCCGCGGATCTACCGCGCCCTTACGGGCTCGGACCCGGAGAACACGTTCAAGAACCTGGAGCTGATCGGGGAGGAGTTCCACCGGGATGATCCGCCCATTCTGCGGCCGAGCGTGCTGATCGTGCCCGGGTACGTGACGCCCGAGGAGGTGGAAAAGATCGCAGAATTCTTAGCTTCCGTCAACGAAAGTGTACCTTTGAAACTGCTCCAGCACGTGCCTCATTACCACTCTCTGGACCTGGGATACACGCCCGTGCGCGTCATGCGGGAGTGCGAGCGGGCCGCCCGGCGTCACCTGGAGCGGGTTGAAGCCTGTATTTACCGGCCCGTGTGACGGGGGAGGCCCGGTTTTGACCCTCGTGCTGGCCTACGCGGGCACGGACGGTGCCCTGATCGCCGGCGACCGACGCACCCTGGTCGCGCGCGCCGAGGAGGAGAAGATGAGCGAGCTCGAGCGCCGGCTGTACTCGGGTGAGGTGCGCACGCGGGAGGAGTTCGAGCGGCTGGTCGAGGAGCTCGGGATCGAGGGGTACGTGGACTTTCACGACGATCGGGAGAAGGTCTGGAAGGTGAACGACGAGGTGCTGGCGGGCGAGGTCGGGATCCGCTCCGCGCGGGGCGTGCGCCGGCGGCGGGTGTACGTGACCCCGGGGGCCCACGCGTTCGTGGAGCTGGAGGGGGACGAGGTGCGGTCGAAGCGGTTCGGCGGCCCCGCGCTCATCGTGGAGGGGCCCAAGGTGGTGAAGGAGCTGGTTTCCGAGTTCCTGGAGGACCTGGGGCGCCCGGACCTGGAGACCCTGCGGGATTCGCTCGACGATCTCTTCGATTACGTCGCGTCCGAGACCATCCTGGTGAGCCGGGAGTACGACTCGTACGTGGTGGAGGGCGGGGCCGACCCGCTGGCCCGGGCCCGGCTGCAGAGCGCGATCCGTGAGGACGTGGAGGAGCTGCGCCGGTACCGGCGTCAGTTGGCGGAGGAGATGCTCAAGCACGTGCGCGAGGCGTACGACCTGCTGAAGGAGGGTGAGGTGGGCGAGGTGGTCGAGGTGGGTACCGAGGAGGAGGGGCAGGGGGTGGAGGATGAGCCCCCGGAGCGTCGGATCGTGGTGCGGCTGGCGGACGGGGTGGAGGCCCGCTACTGGGGGGACGTGGTGGCGGGCCCGGGTGAGACGGTGGTGATGGCCGTGGAGGATCCGGAGCGGGTGGAGCCGGGCGACCGGGTCGTCGTGGAGGACGGGGAAATGAAGATAGCGAAAAAGGGCGTGCCCGTCAAGACGGGGTACTCGATCTGCCGAGCGAGGGACTAGATCGGTGGACGGGCGCCTCCGTCTTCTTCGCCGGGACCGGCGGCGGACGGTTCGCGATGATCACGCAGAAGCGCCGGACCGGTGGCTTCCGGCTCGAGCTGCCGGGGCTCCGGTTGCAGGTGGATCCGGGCCCGGGCTGCCTGCTCAGCACTCGGCTCGCCGGCCGGTCAACGACGGCCGTCGACGCGATCTTCGTCTCCCACTCGCACCCGGACCACTACACGGAGGCGGAGGTGCTCATCGAGGCGATGACCCGCGGGGGAACGCGGAACCGGGGCCTGTTTCTGGGATCCAGGTCGGCCGTGGAGGGGTACCGGGACGGGTCGGGCGATTACGGGCCCGTCATCAGCGCGTACCATCGGGAGCTCCCCGAGCGCGTGGTCGGGCTGTCGCCCGGGGACGAGGTCCGGCTCCCGGAGGGTCGGTTGGAGGCGACGCCCACGGAGCACGGGGACCCGACGGGGATCGGGTTCCGGCTGGAGTACGAGGACGGGGTGATCTACTACACCGGTGACACGGCGCTGGTGGACGGGCTGTTCGACTGCATCGAGGACGCGATGACGGCCATCGTCAACGTGGTCCGGCCAGGCTCCGACCGGATCCGCGGGCACATGTGCACGCGCGACGTCATCGAGCTGGTGCGGGAGGCGTCGGAGCTGGAGCGGGTGTTCATCACGCACTTCGGGATGAAGATGATCCGGGTGGGCCCGGGCCGGGAGGCGCGCCGGATCGAGCGGGAGACCGGCGTGGAGACGATCGCCCCTCGGGACGGTCGCGCGTACCGGATCTAGCGGGGCGGGATGCCCGAGGCCTCCTCCTTCACGATGACGAGCTCGTCCGGATCCTCGCCGTACCTGCGCAGCAGGTCGCGGAAGGACCTGCCCTTCCACACGAACGAGACTCCTCCGATGAGCACGTGCGCGTCCTCGAACTCCTCCTTCGCCCACTCCATGAGGTCGATCGCCATCGCCTCCAGGTTCCTCGGGTCCACGAGCGTGCGGTCCGCCCCGCTCTCCTCCGACTCCTTCAGCCCTATGTAGACCAGGAACACGTCCTCGCCCCGGGAGACGAGCTTCGAGACCGGGTCCGGGTCGTCCTCCCGGCCCGGTCGCACGGCCACGTAGATCTCGTCCACGAGCTGCGAGTCGACCCGGGGAGAGACCTCCGACGCGATCCTCTCCGCGATCTCCTCCGGCTTCATCGCTCCTCCTCCCACTCACGCACCGGCTCGAACTCCGCCACGTCCACCTTCTCCGGCATCCCGCCGTACATCTCCTCGAGCGCCTCCAGGCACTCCTCCTTGCTCTCGAACCCCGCCTCCCGGTGGTACCGCTCCGCCGCCTCCTCCGGATCCAGCCCCTTCTCCACGTTCCGGACAACCGTCTCCACGCACCGCATCGTCCCCGCCTTGAAGTTCTTGAACACGAGCGTGTCACCCGGCTCCAGGTACCGGAACGATCGGTGGTCCGAGGGCCGGATCTCCGCCGTTTTCAGGCCCTCCACGATCAGGTCGAAGAACTCCTCCCTGGTCATGAGCTCGATCACGCGCCGCGGCGGCCGCTCACCCAACCGCTCCCGCAGCCGCCGCGCCTCGAACTCCGGGATCCACACCCGCGCCACCTTGTTCTTCAGGTCCACCTCCTCCAGCCGGACGATGAGCTCCTCGCCCGGGATGAAGAGGAGCTCCAGGTCCACCGGCTCGGGCCAGTCCAGCGCGGCCCGGATGGCGCCCGCCGGCAGGAACACGCCGAACGGGAGGCCCAGCTCCAGCTGAATCCCCTGATCCCCCTTGATCTGAGCCACCACGGCCTCCACGTACTCACCCACCGCCCGGTGCGGGTTCTTCGCCACCTCCGAACGGCTGAGCACGCGCTCGGGCCGCTCCTCGCCCATCCCTCACACCCCGCGGTGGGTCGGCCTATCGGGGTCCTCGATCATCCGCCCCTCCGCTCCTGCCGGTCTCGTCATCCCCGCTCCGGGAACCCCTCCTCACCCACCAGCGGGACGAACGCGCACCCGCCGTGCCGCTCCCGGCGGATCCGACCGTCCTTCGTCTTCTCCACCACCCACAGCTCCTGCATGTGCCGGTCCCCGACGGGGATCACGAGCCGGCCCCCGGGCTTCAGCTGCTCGAGCAGGCTGGGCGGCACGTCCGGGGCGCCCGCCGTCACCAGGATCCGGTCGTAGGGGGCCTCCGGCGGGTACCCCTTCGACCCGTCCCCCACCTTGACCTCCACCCACCGATCGTACCCGGTCCGCCTTAGATTCTCCCGGGCGAACTCGGCCAGCTCCGGGATCCGCTCCACCGTGATCACCTTCCCGTCCGGCTTCACCAGCTCCGCGACCACGGCCGCGTGGTACCCCGAGCCCGCGCCCACCTCCAGCACCTTGTCGCCCGGCCGCGGGTCGAGCAGCTCCGTCATCAGGGCGACCATGTGCGGGGCCGAGATCGTCTGCCCCTTTCCGATGGGCAGGGGCGAGTCCACGTAGGCCCGGTCCCGCAGCTCCCGGGGCACGAACTCGTGCCGGGGCACCCTCCGCATCGCCTCCTCCACGCGCTTCGACCGGATGTACCCCAGGGACTTCAACCGCTCGATCAGCCGCTCTCGGGCGCGGCGGAACACCTCGTCGTCCTCGACCACGCGCGCTCCCCCCTGGGCCCGGGACCGCAGGGGTTTTTGACGTGCGTCCCTCACCGGCCCGGGGGTGCCGCCCGTGTCCGAGATCCGGCTGGGCCTCGTCGTCACCGAGTTCAACCGGGAGATCACGTACGCGATGGAGGAGCTGGCGGTCCAGCACGCGAAGGACCTCGGGGCCCGGGTCGTGGAGCGCGTGCTCGTGCCCGGCTCGTTCGAGGTCCCCCTCGCCGTCAAGCGGCTGCTGGAGCGGGACGACATCGACGCCGTGGTCACGCTGGGCGCGATCATCAAGGGGGACACGGACCACGATCAGGCCATCGCGCAGCAGGCCTTCCGGAAGCTCCAGGACCTGATGGTCGAGTACGGGAAGCCCGTCGCCCTCGGGATCTCCGGCCCGGGGATGACGCGCATGGAGGCGCTGGAGCGCGTGCACTACGCCAAGCGGGCCGTCGAGGCGGCGGTGAAGATGGTCCGCCGCCTGCGCGAGCTGGAGGGGTCGGGGGAGGCGTAATCGTTAAGTACGTACGGGCGGCTAGGCACCGCCGGCGGACCGCCGCGGCAGCTCAGCCTGGTTAGAGCGCGGGACTTGTAATCCCGTGGCCCCGGGTTCAAATCCCGGCCGCGGCTCCACCGAGAATCGTTACGAGAATCTTAACGAAAGCGGGGGACGCCCTTGGGGTACGAGGACCGGTTCCCGGCCTCCAAGGAGGTCTTCGAGCGCGCCGAGCGCGTCATGCCCGGCGGCGTGAGCAGCCCGGTCCGCCGCTTCGACCCCTACCCCTTCTGCGTCGAGCGCGCGGAGGGCTCCCGCCTGTACACGATCGACGGCCAGGTCCTCATCGACTACTGCCTCGCCTTCGGCCCCCTGATCCTCGGGCACGCGCACCCGGAGGTCGTCGAGGCGGTCCGGGAGCGGGTGGCCGACGGCTTCCACTACGGCACCCTCACCGAGCCCGAGGTCGCCCTCGCCGAGAAGGTCGTGGACCTCGTCCCCAACGTGGAGAAGGTCCGCCTCGTGAACACGGGCACCGAGGCCACGATGAGCGCGATCCGCCTCGCCCGCGCGTACACCGGCCGCGACCGGATCATCAAGTTCGAGGGCTGCTACCACGGCGCGCACGACGCCGTCCTGGTGAAGGCCGGCTCCGGCGCCTCCGAGCTCGGCGCCCCCGACTCCCCCGGCGTGCCCGAGCCCGTGGCCGAGTGCACGCTCGTCTGCCCCTTCAACGACGTGGAGGCGTTCGTCGAGACCGTCGAACGCTTCGACGAGGAGGTCGGCGCCGTCATCGTCGAGCCCGTGCTCGGCAACGCCGGCTGCGTGCCCCCCGATCCCGAGTTCCTCAAGACCCTCCGCGAGTACTGCGACGGGACCGAGCGCCTCCTCATCTTCGACGAGGTCATCACCGGCTTCCGGCTGGGCCTCGGCGGGGCGCAGGAGTACTACGGCGTGGACGCCGACCTCGTCTGCCTGGGCAAGATCCTCGGCGGCGGACTCCCCATCGGCGCGCTCGCCGGGCCCGAGGAGTACATGACCCACGTCGCGCCCGAGGGCAAGGTGTACCAGGCGGGCACCTTCAACGGGAACCCCGTCTCCGCCACGGCCGGCCTCGCGACCCTCGAGGTGCTCGAGCGGGAGAAACCGTACGACGAGCTCGCGGACAAGGCCGAGCGACTCGCCTCCGCGCTCGCCGACGGGCTCGAGGACCGGGGCCTGGAGGGCACGGTCAACCGCGTCGAGTCCATGTTCCAGGTGTACTTCGGCGTGGAGCGCGTGCGGGACTACGGGGACGTCAACGCCGCGGACCACGACGCCTTCAAGGCCTTCCACCGGGGACTCCTCGAGGAGGGCGTCTGGATCGCCGCCTCCAACTACGAGGCGTGGTTCCTCTCCACCGCGCACACCGAGGAGGACCTCGAACGCACCGAGGAGGCGATCGAGTCCGCCCTCGACCGGCTCACGGGATGACGAGGCCGTACCGGGTGAGGCCCCGATGATCAGTACCTGGGCTTCCCCGACCGCCCGGAAACGGTAGGATGACGAGGGAGGTTTCAGCGGACGCCCCCGCGGATGACGAGCAGGGGCCTTGCCCGACTACGCCAGCCCCCTCCTCCGCATCTCCCGCTCCACGTGCTCGTAGAACGTGACCGGCTCCACCTCCAACGCCCCCGGCGGGATCCCCAGCTCCCCCAGCCGCTCGACCAACCGCTCCACCTCCTCCCGCTCGAACAGGTCCGGGAGCGCCGGGTGGAACGAGACGCCCTCCCCCATCAGGTACCGCAGGCACCGAAGCTGCAGCTCGAACCCGCCCGGGTCCGCGTTGGTGATCCGGGCGAAGGACTCCGGATCGCAGCCCTTCAGGCACACCCGCACGTGCAGGTTCTCGAAGTCGGCCAGCTCGCGCACGAACGACCGGTCCGCCCCCAGCAACGTCCCGTTCGTCTCGAGCACGAACCGCCGCTCGGGCATCGCCCGCTCGCACGCCCCGATCAGCCTTACCAGGTGCCCCCGACAGAGCGTCGGCTCGCACCCCGAGACCCGGACCACCTCCCCCCGCATGCGCGCCAACCGGCGCGCCACCTCCTCGGGCGAGTAGAACCGCCAGCGCCGCTCCCACGGGTGCCGGCGCGGGTAGTTGACGTAGCAGTACGCGCAGTCCAGGTTGCACCCGACCGCGTCCGCCGTCGCGCACCCACCGTAGAACCGGGTCTCCCGGAACCGATAGTACCTACGAGCGCGGTCCCGGCAGACCCACCGGCGCACCTCCTCCGCCGTCTCCAGCGGATCGTAGCCCGGCTCCGGTCGCCACTCCCGCAAGCCGGCCACCCCTACGGGGGCGGTGGGAGTGACCTCCACCATCCTGGTCGTGGGGCTCCTGGAGAGCGACTCGGGGAAGACGACCGCGTCGATCCCGCTGGTCCGCGCCCTGGACCTCGTCCCCTTCAAGCCCCGCTCCGGGCACAACGTGTGGCTGCACTACGATCACACCCGCCGGTGCGTCGAGCTCGGGATCCCCGTGAGCCGGGACGCGACCCGGCTCCTGCGCGCCGCCGGGGTGGACCTGCCCCCCACCCTCGTGAACCCGTTCCACCGCGTCTGGACCACCCCCGACGTGGCCAAGGCCGTCGAGTCCGACGTCTCCCTCCGGTACGTCTCCAGCCGCCCCGACGCGTACGTGCTCCTTGACCGGATGGGGAGCACCGTGCGGCTCTACGGGTCGGACGACCTGCGCTACCTGCCCGAGGAGGCGACGCGCATGCTCGAGAACTGCGACCGGGTCGAGGAGCGCGCCGAGGAGCCCAGCCCGGAGGAGATCTACCGCGTCATCGACCGGGCCTGGCGCCGGATCCGCCGCGAGGGACCCGCGCTCGTGGAGAGCCTGAACAACCTGGCCGTCCCCTGGCCCGGGGTGCTCCGGGAGCGGGGCGTGGTCGTGGCGGTGGGCCCGGGCGTCGCCCTGCTCTACGACCTCCGGGACTACGCCCGGGCCGTGGAGACCCTGTCCGCCGGGCGCGAGGTCGTCACCCTGAACGTGCTCGAGGTCCTGGAGCCGCTCGAGGTGGTCCGGCTGCCCCCGCTCTCGAGAGAGGAGCGCGCCGACCCGCGAAAGCTTGAAGAATCCTACGGGGAGCTCGTCGCGGCCGTTAGGGACGCCCTGTAGCGGGGGACGTTCCCGTGGGGGATCGCTTTATCCGAAGCGCGGCGGGTGCTTGAGGCGGCCAACCGGGACGCGGACCTGCCCGACCGGGTCCGCATCTTCGACACGACGCTGCGGGACGGGGAGCAGACGCCCGGCGTCGCCCTCACGCCCGAGGAGAAGCTGACGATCGCGCGGAAGCTGGATGAGGTGGGCGTGGACACGATCGAGGCCGGGTTCGCGGCCGCCAGCGAGGGTGAGAGGAAGGCCATCCGGAGGATCGCCCGGGAGGGGCTCGACGCCGAGGTCTGCAGCATGGCGAGGATGGTCGAGGGTGACGTGGACGCGGCCGTGGAGGCGGACGCGGACGCGGTCCACATCGTCGTGCCCACCTCCCGCGTGCACGTGAGGAAGAAGCTGGGCATGACCCGAGAGGAGGTGCTCGAGCGGGCCGCCGAGACGGTCGAGTACGCCCGGGACCACGGCCTGACCGTCGAGATCTCCACGGAGGACGGCACCCGAACCGAGCTGGAGTACCTCCGCCGGGTCTTCCGCGCCTGCCTGGAGGCGGGGGCGGAGCGGGTCGGGTACAACGACACGGTGGGCGTGATGGCCCCGGAGGGCATGTTCTACGCGGTGAGGAGGCTGCGCGAGCCCCTGGACGACGGGGTCATCCTCAGCGTGCACTGCCACGACGACTTCGGGATGGCGACCGCGAACACGGTGGCCGCCGTCCGGGCCGGGGCCGAGCAGGTGCACGTGACCGTGAACGGGATCGGGGAGCGGGCGGGGAACGCCGCGCTCGAGGAGGTCGTGATCGTCCTCGAGGAGCTGTACGGCGTGGACACCGGCATCGAGACCGAGCGGCTCACCGAGCTGTCCAAGCTCGTGGAGCGCCTCACGGGCGTGCAGGTCCCACCCAACAAGGCCGTGGTCGGGGAGAACGCGTTCACCCACGAGTCCGGGATCCACGTGGACGGGCTCATGAAGGACGAGACCACCTACGAGCCCATCCCGCCCGAGAAGGTCGGCCGCAAACGCCGCTTCGTCCTGGGTAAGCACGTGGGCACCGCCGTGATCCGCGAGAAGCTCCGCCGAATGAACATCGAGGTGAACGAGGAACAGCTCCTCGAGATCACGAAACGGCTCAAGCGCCTCGGCGACCGGGGCAAGCGGATCACCGAGGCCGACCTGCGCGCGATCGCGGAGGACGTGCTCGAGCGCCCGCGACGGCGCGACATCGAGGTCGACGACTTCACCACCGTGACCGGAAAGCGGGCGCTCCCCACCGCCTCCGTCGTCATCGAGATCGACGGCACCCGCAAGGAGGCGGCCGCGACCGGCGTGGGGCCCGTGGACGCGACCATCAAGGCCCTCCAACGCGCCCTCAGGGACCAAGGGGTCGAGTTCGAACTCGTCGAGTACCGCGCCCGCGCCCTGACCGGAGGCACCGACGCGATCACCCACGTGGACATCAAGCTCCGCGACCCGGAGACGGGCGAGACCGTCAGCTCCGGCGCCTCCCACGAGGACATCGTCGTGGCCAGCCTCCAGGCCTTCGTGGACGGCGTCAACGCCCTGATCGCCCGACGCGAGGGCCACGACCCCGAGGACTCACAGGCAGACGCGTGAGACGTACCTCGACCACACCGGATCGTAATCTCCCGGCCGGAGCTCCAACCGGCGCCCCGCGCTCACCACCACCCTACCCCCCTCGCTCGCCGCCCGGCCGAGCAGGTCCCCCAGCTCCAGCGACGCCAGCCCGGCCACCGTACCCCTCAACCCACTCGGCGGGCGCTCAACCCTCGGCCGGGGAAGCTCCTTCACCGCCTCCTCCACCTCAAGACCGATCGAGCGGACCCGATACCCCACGGCGCGCGCCAGCAGGACCGAAACGTACGCCCGCTCCGCCAGCTCGTACGTGCACCGCAGCAGCTCCCCCACCAGCTCCGGGGGCAGGCACGCCCGCTCGCCGAGCAGCCTGGAGAGCGCCCGGGACAGGCACCGGGCCACGAACCGATCGTCCCGAACCTCCCGACAGCCCAGCGAGACGACGGGCAGGAACACCCGCACCACCCCGTCCAGATCCGCCGCCAGCAGGGCCCGAACGCCCCTCCTCAGCATCTCGCGAACGACCTCCGCGGCGTCCTCGGAAAGCCGCTCCGACCGCTCCAGCAGCCGGTCCAGGCCGCTCCACACCCGATCGTCCACGCTGAGGTACTCCGACAGCTCGGCCGGGTGGACCGAGACGGGGTGCCTCACGTTCACCGGCATCCCGATCGACACGCTCGCGGCCAGGGACACGGCCCGGTAGAACCGGCGCGAGGGCTTCACGGGCGGGCCGAGCCACGCCCACTCCCGCTCCGGCCTCACCTCCGGAGACACCCGACCCCGGTCGGAGTGCAGCGCGAGGATGAGGGTCACCGGGCACCCCCTGACCCGGTGGGATCCCGGGAGTCAAATTTTAAGCCGGTCGAACGACGGCGTGACCCGGCCCAGGAGGCCTCGTGTGCAACGGGATGAACCGCCCGGGGACCGCCGCCCGGTCCTCCCCGCCCGCGGGGGACGCGGCCGGGCCGTGGATGACCCGACGGGCCGGCTACCGCCGGGCACAGCCGATGAAGGGCCCGGGTGGGACGACGGCGGGACAACCCTCCCACGAGCGCGGCCGCCTCGCCCGACGATGACCCGCCGTTTCACCCGGGCCCACAGGGGGTCTCACCCATCGCGAGGGTCCCATTCGGTCACTCCGGAACCATCGCGGCCAAGACCACCCTGATTCTAGCCCTAGCGATCGCCGCGTCCGCCACCGCGGGGGTCGCCCTCTACCACCTTTATCACGCCGGCAAGAGGCCCGAGAGCAGGCTGGACCGGCTGTCCCACGCCCGGTGCATCGTGGTCATCAGCGAGGACCTCTGCGGCGGCTCCCGGTACACCGTCCAGCTCGCGGAGCGGCTCCGCCGGAAGGGCGTCCCCATGACCTTCGCCGTCCCCGCGTGGGAGGCCTACGCGTACCCGGACCGGATGCGGAAGCTGCGCGAGCTGGGCTGCGACCTCATCAACCACGCCAACGACGGGGGCGCCTCGTACGCGTTCCTCGGCCACCCGGGCAAGCTGGCCGGGCTACCGGAGGAGGAGCAGCGCAAGATCATCCACACCGCCCAAGAGCAGATCCGAAAGGCGACCGGGTTCCGACCCGACGCCTACCGGGCCCCCGGCCTGGCGATCGACGAGAACACGTACCGGGCCCTGATCCGGGAGGGCATCTGGATCGACTCCAGCAAGATCTTCACGCACCCGGGGACCCGAGGCGCCCCGCGGTGGATCAAGGTCGACGGGCATCGGATCCTGGAGATCCCGATCGCCTGCTACACCGAGTGGGAGTACGACCGGCACGGTCGACCCGTCAGGCCCAAGTTCCTGTGCTCGTTCGCCGACGACCTGTTCGTGCAACCGAAGATCCGGTCCCACCAGCCCGAGCGGGCGCTGGAGAACCTCAAGCGCGGGTTCGACCAGTACTACCGGCACGGCCGGCCCGGGCGACCGACCGTGTTCGTCGTGCTCTTCCACGAGCACATCACGGCCAACCCGAAGTACTGGTGGATCATCCTCGAGTTCGTCGACTACGCCCGCCGGCACCCCGGGGTGGAGTTCGCCACGATCGACGAGGTCGCCCAGCTGGCCAAGCGGGGCCAGCGGTTCACCGCCTTCTAGCCGCCCCTTTCCGCTAATTCTATCCGGCACCGGGCGGCACCCGCCCGGGCTCAGCCCGAGTGCCGGTCGTCATCACGCTCCGCGCGTACCGAGGTCTCATCATCCCGCCGGAGCGGGTTCCCGGGGGTCGCGCCGTGTTCTCCGGGGTGGAGGAGGGGTCCGTGCGGGTGCAGAAGTGGGTCGTGGACGTGCTCACGGGCCGGAAGCTCCGGGTGCAGGAGCTGCGGGCGACCGTTAGGGTGGACCACCGGGAGCTCATGCTCCTGTCCATGGACGTGCGGGACGACGAGAACCCGCTCTCCCTGACCGCGGGGGTCGTGGGGCTGTTCTCCGCCGCCCTGGCCGACCTGCTCGGCTGGGCCGACGGCGCGGACCTGTACTACCCGATCACCTCGGCCAACCGGGACGCGTGGCGCGTCTGCGTCGACGCGGCCGTCCTCGCCGTCGTCGACACCTACTCCCGCGACCTGGGCGTGACCGTGCGGGACTTCGTGTCCGAGGCCGGCCTCCCCTGGCTCCGCACGCTCGCGGACAACGGGTTCAAGCCCGAGACCGTCATCCGGGGGGCGGACGAGACCTTCGTGATGACCCTCATGAACCTCCTGCGCCGGGAACTCCGGGCCCGGTGCGGGGACCGCTGGCGCGAGGTCTGGGCCCGCATGAGCCGGTGATCACCGCCGAGCCCGCGCCGAGGGAAGCTCCAGCAGCGTCTTCAGGTCGCTCATGTACAGCTCCCGGATGTCGTCGATCCCCAGCTTCATCATGGCCAACCGTTCGACGCCCAGCCCCCACGCCAGGCACACCACGTCCTCCCCGAACCCGAGCGGTCGCAGGACCTCCTGCCGGAAGATCCCGGCCCCGCCCAGCTCGACCCAGTCCCCCTTCTCCTCGAAGTACACCTCCGGCTCCACGGACAGGACCGTGTACGGGAAGTACGCCGGCCGGAACCGCACCTCCTCGAACCCCATCCGCCGGTAGAACTCCTCCAGGACGCCCAGCAGCTCCCGGAAGGACACGTCCTCCGCCAGCACGATCCCCTCGCACTGATGAAACTCCGGCAGGTGCTTGTAGTCCACCGTCTCCCGCCGGTAGACCCGACCGATCGAGAAGAGCTTCAGCGGCGGCCCCTCCGCCTCGTACAACCGGCGCACCGACACCGCCGTCGTGTGCGTGCGGAGGACCGGCTTCCGCGCCACCTCCTCGTCCCACTCGTACCCCCACCCGCGCGAGCCCACGTCCCCACCGTCCTCGTGCACGGACTTGACCCGCTCCACCACCTCCCCGTCCGGCAGCTCCGCCTCCGACGGCTCCTCCAGGTAGAACGTGTCCTGCATCTCCCGGGCCGCGTGATCCTGCGGCTGAAAGAGCGCGTCGAAGTTCCAGAAGCTGGACTCCACCAGCGGGCCGGACACCTCCCGGAACCCCATCTCCAGGAACACGCGCCGGATCTCCTCGATAACCTCCCGCAGCGGGTGCCGCTTGCCCGGGTACGTCGGCCGCGTCGGCGCCTTCACGTCGTACGGCTTGAACTCCTTCTCCCGCCACGTACCCTCGCGCAGGTGCTCCGGCTTCAACTCCGTGATCCAGTCCCGCTCCAGCACCTCCTCCGCCCACTCCGCCACCTCACGCCCCAGATCCGTCAACCGCACGACCCGACTCCGCACCTCCCGCTCCTCCACCACGTCCCCCCGCTCCGACAGCCGCTCGAGCGCCTCCCGAACCTTCTCCTCGTCCTCGCCCAGCCGCGACGCCACCTCCTCCACCGAGGCCGGGCCCTCCGACAGCGCCTCCAGCACCCGCTGATCCAGGTCCTCCTCAATGGCCTCCTCCTCGCCCACGAAGACGAGCCTGGTCTCACCGTCCTCGCGCTTGATCTCGGCCAGCCCCTTCCTCCTCAGCCACCCCAGCGTGGGCCCGGCCAACCGCCCGGGCACGCCCGCCCGCTCCAGCGCCTCCTCCAGCCCGAGCTCCCCGCCCGCCTCGACCAGGACCCGAGCCACCCGGAGCTCCGGCAGGCCCTTCTCCGCGTACTCCCGACCCTCCTCCCCCAGCTCGTACACGCGCTCGCGCCTCTCCTCCGACTCGATCAGGCCACGCTCCTCCAACCAGTACAGGGACCTCATCACCGGACCCTCATCGTACCCCAGCTCCCGCGCCAGCTCCTCCGGCGTGGCCCGACCCCGCTCCCGCAGCTCCAACAGGATCCTCAGGTCCCGCTCGCTCAACCGCTCCGCCAGCTCCTTAGGCTCCACCGGGGCACCCCCTGATGACACAAGGAGCGTGAGGCTGAGGCGGGGTTAACCCGCCCGGGCTCACGGTGACCCCCTTCGGGGGACCTCACCCGGGCGCTGTGGCCCGGGTGGCTGGCGTCGACCGGTCATCGCGCGGGGGACCCCGCCTCCCGACCGCCGGCTGGGCCCGGGCCGCCGGAGCCCCGACCGCGCGCCGTAAATTAGTCTTTCCAGGGGGACCCGCCTTGATCCGACGGCTCGAGCACTGGTCCGGGCCACTCTACCTCCACTGCTCCCTGCGCCGAGGGGACCCGGAACCCATCATCGAGGCGAGCGTCCCCGACGCGATCGTGCAGGCCGTGTCCCGCAGGTACGCCGACCACCGGCTCGCCGCCTCCGCCGCCGTCAGGGCCCTCCGAGCCCACGAGGAGAACCGAGGCCTGGCCCGCTCACTCGACCTGGAGTTCCTGCTCCGCCTCCTCGGCACCCGGCAGATCTCGGAGGCCGTAAAGAGGGCGGCCCCGGACCGCACCTTCACGGCCGTCGTCGCCTCCCGGGAGAAGGAGCGGGTGGAGGAGGGACTGAAAAAAATCGAGAAGACCTCGGAGATCCTGGAGGCGTTCCCCGAGCGGGACGACCTCAAGCGGCTGCTGACCCGCGCCGCCGCCGTGGACGTCGAGTGAGCCACGGGGCCACCAGCGCGAACCACACCGGGAGCCCGCGCGACCCGATCGTCACCTCACCCCGGAAGCTCGACGCGTAGCAGAACGTCACCGAGCCGGCCAGCGGCCGCAGGATCAACCGCAGCAGCCACCCGATGAGCGGCGGGAAGTGCACGGCCCCCAGCCGCTCCGCCAGGTCCAGCGCGTTCACCGTGGAGGAAGCCTGCAGCCGGTTGCCCGGCACCCCCACCCCGTACACGACCAGCAGACCACCGGGAGCGCTGCCCCGGATGACCAGGTCCCTGCCGCGAGCCTCCGCCCGCACGTCGGCCCGGTACGCGAACACCTTCGGATTCTCACCCAGCATCGCCGCCGCCCGGGACGCCACGATCCCGTTGATCGGATTGGTGCCCGCGAAGTAGAAGACCACCGCCGTCCCCTTGTTCGCCCACAGCGGCAGCCCACGAACCCGGATCTCGCCGCCCCTCGGTCGGCTCTCGAACCGCACCTCCGTCTCCTTGAGTACCTCCAGGGCCTGCTTCACGTCCCGGATGTTCTTTTGCAGCAGGTCCAGCACGCTGCCCCGGTAGCTCAGCGTCACGACCACCAGGTTGTAGGTCCCCTCGCCGGTGGTCCGAATCCTGACCTCCCTCCTACCCGCGTCGACGCTGACCTCCGTCGCCTCGCTCGGGTACTCGTACGACCAGCCCAGCCGGATCGGCAGCCCGGTGAGATCGTCCAGCTGCCTCGACCCGGCGAGCACGTAGAGGTGCAGCTCCGGGTACGGGAACGCGTATTCCCGGTGGAACTCGCCCCGCTCCACGAGCTCCTTCAGCGCCGACGGCAGGTTCCCGGGCGGGTTCCCGACGGTGTACTCCTTCCACATGTCCACGTGGAACACGCACTCCAGGATCCTCACCTTCTTGCCCCGAAGCCGGTCCGCGAGCCGCTCCAGCACGTCCCTGTGCTTCGTGGCCAGTTCGATCGCCCGCTTCAGCTCCGGCTTGTTGTACCTCTCGGCGATCGTCTCCGCCACCGGCCGCACGTCGTCGGCGAACCTCAACAGCTCGTGAATCGACTCACCCACGTCCACCTCCCGCTCCTGCGGCCCCAGGTAGTCCACGTTGATCTTGCCCACCAGGGTGAACCCGGCCTGCTGGTACAGGATCGCGAGCTTTTCCCCCTGGAAGATCGGCTCCCGCTCGACCTTCTGCACGTTCTCCTCGAACTCCGTGTTAACGCCCGCCACCGGTACCGCGCAGACCGTCAGGGCGAGGAGGAGCGCGACCGGGGCCCGCACCCCTCATCCCCCTTACCCGAGGTGAACCGTCCGACCGGTCCGCACCGTACCGATGGGTTTGATTGCGTTTACTACCCGACCAGACCGGATGGCTCGGGCTCGACGCCGCGGGCGACCAACGTAGCGACCGTCTCCGTATCCCCGGATCATCGTGGGAGTGCTTGAGCGGGCTCGTTTCCCTCGTCCGACCGCCCTCCGCGATCGCCCCTCGCGCCGCCCCCTCACCACGGAAGTTGGCCCGTTCGGCCCGTCGGTGGAGGTCGTGTCCGTCCGCGTTGGGCGATCTGGGCGTCTGATAGCCATTGAACTCGCTGGGGACAAGGTTTCAGGGTCTGCCCGCGTGGTCACGCCAGGGGTCGTCGGGACGGTGGAGTACGACCACGAGCTCGACGTTCGCGGTAAGGTCTGTCCCATGCCCGTCCTCGAGACGCGGAAGAAGCTCGAGGAGATGGACGAGGGCGAGGTGCTGAAGGTGGTCGGCGACTACCCGCCCGCGAAGGACAACATCCGCCGCTTCGCGGAGGAGAACGGGCACGAGGTGCTGGAGGTGGAGGAGAAGGACGACCGCTTCGTCATCTACATCCGGAAGGGCGGCTAGCCCACGACAAATTTATCGGGCGCTCGCGATCGACCCGGCGCGGGGGCGCGTTTTGTCCGAGGAGCAGGAGCGAGAGGAGGAGAGGGAAGAGGAGGAGCGGGACGAAGAGGAGGTGGGTGTGCGCCGCGCCACGGCCGAGGAGATGAAGGAGATCGGCGGTAAGACCCGCGAGGAGCTGATCGAGGAGGCCGCGGAGAAGGTCGAGATGACGGAGGCGGGCCGGATCGAGCGCAGCGATTACGCGGTGTGCTCCGCCTGCGGCGGTCCCATCGCCCCGGGCGAGCGGGCCGTGTCGCACCCGTGTCCGAAGTGCGGTGAGGTCGTGATCACCCGGTGCCAGAAGTGCCGGCGGCTGGGCAACCGGTATCAGTGCCCGAACTGCGGGTTCATCGGACCGTAAGGGGGTCCGGCCCGTGTCCAAGGTGCTGGTCGACCTGAAGGTGCTGCCGGAGAGCCCGGAGGTGGACTACGAGGAGCTCGCGGAGGAGGTCCGGGAGCGGTTGGAGAACCTGGACATCGTCGAGTCGGTGGAGGGGATCGAGGAGGAGCCCATCGCCTTCGGCCTGAAGGCGCTCCGGGTCAAGGTGGTGGTGCCGGACGCGGAGGGAGGGACCGACCGGCTCGAGGAGGAGCTCCGGGACTTGGAGCACGTGAACCAGGTGGAGGTGGTGTCCGCGAGCCGCACCCTTTAGGCCTCCCTCCCGGGTGGATCGTTATTGATGTCGAAACGATACGGGAGGTTCCTGGACCTGCTCTCCCGGGTCTCCCGAGGGCTCTCCGACGCCGTTCGGGACCGGCTCCGGGAGCTGCACCGCGTCCGGGGCCACCGGGGCGACACGCGGCTGGAACACTGCGTGAAGACCGCGTACCTGTGCTACCGCCTGGCCGGGACGCTGGGCGTGGACGGGCTCAAGGCGGTTCGGGCGGGTCTGCTCCACGACGTCGGGTACGGGATCCCCGGGTGCCCGCTCTGCCGGTTGGATCCCGGGGGCCACTGCGGGATCTGCCACTGGCGGACCGGGGCTCAGTTGCTGGCCCGGGAGGGGGAGGACCCGGAGATCGTCGCGGCGGTCCGGCGGCACATGTTTCCCTACGGCCCTCCGCCTAGGTCCCGGCTCGACTGGTGCGTGTGGTGGTCGGACAAGCTGGAGGTGCTGCTCACGTCGCTCGGCCGGGAAGTGCTGCCGAGGGAGGCGCTCGACCGGGCCCTTAGGATCCTCTTGCAACCTTGAGGATCGCGTCCCGGAGTCCCTCCGCGACGATCTCCTCCCGTACGACGAGCAGGTGGCTCAGACTCCCAACCCGGGCCAGCGCCATCTCGTCCCTGTCGATGGAGAGGGTCAGGATCGTGGCGTCGGTCCCCACCCGGGCGGACTTGACGATCATCCTGGGGTGCTCGAAGGGGGGTTCCTCGCACCTCACGACCAGAGGGCCCGAGACGCGGGAGAGCTCTCGGGCCAGCCAGTTCGGGAATTTTTTGCCCACGTGCACGATTCCGCACACCTCCTCCGCGTGCCGGAGCGCGCCCCGGAGCGCGTCCTCCGCGGCCTTCCCCTCGTACACCTGGGCCACGGTGCGGCGGTGGGCTCGGCACGATCGGGCTAGCTCGCGCAGGGCCCGCCTCGCCTGCTCCTCCAGCTCCCTCCGCTGGCGCTCCAGCTCGCGCTCGATGGAGCGCTCCACGGCTATCTCCGGGTTGACCGGGGCGTACCGGGCCGGTCGGGTGGAGCGGTCCGCGGTGACCCAGCCCTTCTCCTCCAGGGACTTCAGGACGGAGTACACCTTGGAGATCGGGATGTCGGTGCCCTCGCTGACCTCTCGCGCGGTGGCCTCCCCGTGCCTTAGGAGAAACAGGTAGGCGCGGGCCTCCCGCTCGGAGAGGCCGAGTCGAGAGAGCGCGTCCAGGAGTGAGGGTGAGGGCAAGGGGGCGTTAGAGGCCCCGGACCTTGTCCAGCAGGATCTTGCGCTCCACGCGCGCCACGATCCGTCGGATCTTCGGCACCGCGTCGATGTTGGCCGAGATGCTGTCGATGCCCGCGCGCACGAGGATCTCGGCCATGCGCGGATCGCTACCGGCCTGGCCGCAGATGCTGGTCTTCACGCCCTCCTCCCGGCACCTCTCGATTACGCGCCGGGCCAGCTTGAGCACGGCTGGATGCTTCTCGTCGTACAGGTGCGCGACCTTGTCGTTGTTCCGGTCCACGGCGAGCGTGTACTGGGTCAGGTCGTTCGTGCCCAGGCTGACGAAGTCCAGCCCCTCCCGGATGAAGTCCTCGATGAGCAGGGCGGCGGCCGGGGTCTCCACCATCATGCCGAACTCCACGTGCCGGTGGGGCTTGAGGCCGACGTCCCGCGCGACCTTCTTGGCGCGCCGCAGCTCCTCCGGGTGCTGAACGAGCGGGATCATCACGCCCAGGTTGTCGTACCCCTCCTCGTACAACCGCCGGATCGCCTCGAACTGGCACTCCAGCATCTCCCGCTCCTCCAGGTCCCGCCGGATGCCCCGCCAGCCGAGCATCGGGTTCGCCTCCTCCGGCTCCCGCTCGCCGCCCTCCAGCTCCCGGAACTCGTCGGTCGGCGCGTCCAGCGTCCTCACCCACACCGGCCGCGGGTAGAACGCGTCCGCCACCTGACGGATCCCGTTCATCAGGGACTCAACCAACCGCTCCCGCTCACCCTCCTCGATGAGCTTGCGCGGGTGCACGCCGATGCCCAGGATCATGTGCTCGATCCGCAGCAGTCCCACGCCGTCCGCCCCGGTCTTGGCCGCCCGCTCTGCCGCCTCCGGCATGCTCACGTTCACCTTGATCTCCGTCGCGGTCACGGGCTCCGGCGCGGCCCGCTCGACCACGACCTCCCGCTCCTCTTCCTCCTCCGCCTCGACCTCCTCCCGCTCCTCGCGCAGTCGCTCGCTCACGTCCCCCTCGTAGACGACGCCCCGCTCCCCGTCCACCGTGACCAGCTGCCCGTCCTCCAGCACCTCCGTCGCGTTCCCGGTGCCGACCACGCACGGGATGCCGAGCTCCCGGGAGACGATCGCCGCGTGGCAGGTGATGCCTCCCTCGTCCGTTACGATCGCGGCCGCCTTGCGCATCGCCGGGACCATGTCCGGGGACGTCATCTTGGTGACGAGTACGTCCCCCTCCTCCACCTTGTCGATCTCGTCCACGTCCATGACGATCCTCACGCGCCCGACGCCCACGCCCGGGCTCGCGCCTAGCCCGCGGACGAGCACCTCGCCCGCCTCCTCCTCTTCCTCCGCCTCCTCGGCCCGCTCCTCCTCTTCCTCCTCCGGGAGCGTGGTCACCGGGCGCGACTGTAGGATGTACACCTCACCGTCCTCGATCGCCCACTCGATGTCCTGCGGGAACCCATAGTGCTCCTCGATCGCCACACCCGTCTTCGCCAGCTCTCGGATCTCCTCGTCCGTGAGCTTCCGCTTCGACCGCTTATCCTCCGGCACCTCCACCTTCTTCGTCTCGCCCGTCTCCGGGTCGCGCACGTACATCCACCGCTGCTCCGAGATCTGCTCCTCCACCACCTCGAACGAGCTCTTGTCTACGATGTACGTGTCCGGGGTGACCTCGCCGCTCACGACGGCCTCTCCCAGCCCCCAGGCCGCCTCGATGACCATCTTGTCCCGGTCGCCGGTGTGCGGGTTGACCGTGAACATCACGCCCGCCTTGTCCGCGTCCACCATCTTCTGCACGACGACCGCGATCGAGACGTCGAAGTGGTCGAACCCCTGCTCCTCCCGGTACGCGATCGCCCGCGGGTTGAACAGCGAGGCCCAGCACCGCTGCACGTGCTCGACGACCTCCTCCTCGCCCCGCACGTTCAGGTACGTGTCCTGCTGACCCGCGAACGAGGCCTCGGGCAGGTCCTCCGCGGTGGCCGAGGAGCGCACGGCCACGAACTCCTCGTCCTTACCCACCCTCTCGCACAGCTCCCGGTAGGCCCGCACGATCTCCTCCCGGATCTCCTCCGGCATCTCCGCCTCCACGATCAGACCTTGAATCCTCTCGGCCGCCTCCTCCAGCTCCCGGTCGTCGGAGAGATCGTGCGACTCGAGCACCTCACGGATCTTCTCGCGCAGACCCGTCTCGTCCAGGAAGTCCTCGTACGCCCGAGCGGTCACCACGAAGCCCGGTGGGATCGGCAGCCCCGCCTGCGTCATCTCCCCCAGGTTGGCGCCCTTACCGCCGGCGACGTCCACGTCGTCCTTGGAGATCTCCTCGAACCACTTGACGTACTTCACGCCCGGCACGCCCCGACCGTTAGTCCTGCACGAGCTCCTCGCCCTTGTCGATCACGATCGTGAACGGGAACGGGAACTTCATCCCGGCCCGCCGGAGGGCCTCCTTCCCGTGCTCGTAGTTCTCCGGGTCCAGCCGCACGGTGACGACCCGCTGTCCCTCGCGCACCCGGGCCGCCGTGCCGATCGGCTTACCGAAGGCCAGCCGCATCCCCTCCTGCACTCGGTCCGCGCCGGCCCCCGTCGCCAGCGGGTTCTCGCGCAGCACGTGGTGCGGGTACACCCGGATCTTCAGGTGGTAGTTCTCCCGGCCCACGGTCTTCGTGAGGTACCGGTTCGCCGCGACGCGCGCCGCCTCCAGCGCGTTGTGCGTCACCTGCGCCCGCTCC
>Ga0256842_1000415_pt1 | contig 37566 bp, 38 predicted proteins | sample 4559240metaG_FD_185973 | JGI IMG/M metagenome (GOLD analysis project Ga0256842, IMG submission 185973) | Hydrothermal vent microbial communities from Guaymas Basin, Mexico - 4559-240 | ecosystem: Environmental > Aquatic > Marine > Hydrothermal vents | place: Mexico: Guaymas Basin | collected...
ACATTTGAAGAGGATGAAGTATATAATCAAAAAGATGCTGAAGGTTTTATTCGTCTTAATGCTTTAAGAAGAATTATTGCTGGTAAAAAAAGAGGAACTAAGTAAAATGATTAAAATAGATATGAACTCTCCTGAATTTTTGGAGAGAATGGAAAAAACAATTAAGTTTACAGATAAAGTATGTGCATCTCAAGGTTGGGTATATAATCCTCAAGAAGAGGTAAATGAGGGTGTACAGATGGGTCTTGCTCGTAACAAGATGATGTATAATAAATTATTTTGCCCATGTTTTATGGTTGAAGAGGTTGATGGGAAAGCACAAAGTGTTGATAATCGAACTTGCCCTTGTAAACCTGCTATTGAAAAAGAGATTCCTGAAACTGGTGCTTGTCATTGTGGAATTTTTTGTACTCCAGAGTTTGCAGCAACTAAGAGAATTGAACTTGGTATGGAGGAGGTTGCTCATACACACTCTCGTGGATTGACTAAAGATGAGTGTGAACAATTAGTGAATCAAGTTGAACTTGATGGGGATGAATTAATAGCACTTTTAGAAGCTAGAGAACTTGGAATGGTTGAATTTACACTTGTTGATGTTCGTGAGGACATGGAGTGGAAAATGGGTCATATTAAAGGTGCTGATAAATTAGTTCCAACAAGTAGCTTCTATCAAGCCATAGAAGAAGCTGAATTAAATAAAGAGAAAAATATAATTCTTTATTGTCATGTAGGTAGTCGTTCAGCTCATGTTGCAAGAATTATGCCAGATATGGGTTATACTAAAATTGGTAACTTAACTCATGGTATTGTATCGTTTAATGGCGAAAAAGAAAGATAAAAATCAACAATTATATTTAAAAAACAAAGGAATAAATCATGAAAGTATTATTAATAAAAGATGTTAAAAGTTTAGGTAAGAAAGGTGAAGTGAAAGAGGTAAAAGATGGTTATGGAAAAAACTTTTTAATTGGTAAAGGTTTTGCTAGACATGCTACACCAGAGATTTTAGCACAACATGCACAAGATGAAGTTATTGTTGCTGAGAATCTTGAAAAAGAGGTAAGTGTTCTTAGGGAGATTGCTAAACAATTAGATAAAGCTGAAATTATTATCACTAAAAAACTTGGTCAAAATGGTCACCTTTTTGGTTCAGTAACAAAAGAGGAGATAGCAGTAGCATTAAAAGAGCAACATAATATAGAGATTGATAAAAAACATATTAATGAAAAACAGGCGATAAAAACTATTGGTGAGCATGATTTAGATTTTAAATTGGGTCATGGTTTACATGCTACTCTTCATGTAGATGTTCAAGGGGAATAATTTTTAATGTTTGATGCTACTACGATACTTGCTTATAAAGGCAAAAATAAAGCTGTAATTGGTGGAGATGGTCAAGTTACTTTTGGGGATTCTGTTCTCAAAGGGAATGCAACTAAAATTCGTACACTTGGTAAGGGTAAAATTCTCGCAGGATTTGCTGGAAGTACAGCAGATGCTTTTAATCTTTTTGATATGTTTGAAGAGTTTTTAGAAGATAAAAAAGGTGACTTATTAAAATCAGTTGTTGAGTTTTCTAAGGCATGGAGAAAAGATAAAGTTCTTCGTCGTTTAGAAGCTATGATGATTGTTTTAAATAATGACCATATTTTTATTTTAACTGGAAATGGTGATGTTGTTGAGCCTGAAGATGGAGAGATTGCTTCAATTGGAAGTGGTGGAAACTATGCTATCTCAGCTGCTAGAGCTTTAAGAAAACACACAGAGATGGATGAAGAGGAGTTAGTAAAAGAATCTCTTCATATCGCAGGTGATTTATGTATTTACACAAATCATAATATTAAAACACTTACTTTAGAAGAGGGTAAATAATGAATTTAACACCAAAAGAGATAGTTGAGTATTTAGATAAATATGTGATTTCTCAAAAAGATGCTAAAAAAACTATTGCTCTTGCTCTAAGAACTAGATATAGAAGAATGCAATTATCATCTGAACTTCAAGATGAAATTATGCCTAAAAATATACTTATGATTGGTTCTACGGGTGTTGGTAAAACAGAAATTTCTCGCCGTTTAGCTAAGATGATGAAAGTTCCTTTTATCAAAGTGGAAGCTTCAAAATATACAGAGGTTGGTTTTGTTGGTCGTGATGTTGAATCTATGGTTCGTGATTTAGTTGTCAACTCTATCTCTATTGTAAAAGCTGAACAAGAGGAAAATAATCAAGAAAAAATTGAAAACTATGTGATAAATAAAATAGTTGAAAAACTTTTACCACCACTCCCAGAATCAGCGAGTGAAAGTAAAAAAGATGATTATCAAAGACTTTTGAGTGCTATGGAAGATAAAGTGATTAGTGGTGAGATGGATGAAAGAACTATTGAGATAGAGTTTGATAAAGTAAATATAGAGTTTAATGATACTAATCTACCACCAGAGATGGCAAAAGTTCAAGAGAGTTTTTCTAAAATCTTTGAAACTATGAGTAAAGATGAAAAGAAAAAAGAGGTTACAGTTAAAGATGCGAAATCACTCTTAAAAGTAGAAGCTGCATCTAAACTTCTTGATATGACTGCGATTAATGCTGAAGCTTTAAGAAGAGCTGAAGATGGTGGGATTATCTTTCTTGATGAGATAGATAAAATTGCTATTAGTGCAAAATCACAAGGGAGAAATGACCCAAGTAAAGAGGGTGTTCAAAGAGATTTACTTCCAATTGTTGAGGGTAGTAGTGTTACTACAAAATATGGTGTAATAAATACAGATCATATCCTTTTTATTGCTGCTGGAGCATTTCATTTGACTAAACCTAGTGATTTAATTCCTGAACTTCAAGGTAGATTTCCTCTAAGAGTTGAGTTAGAATCTTTAACGGAAGAAACTCTTTATATGATTCTTACTCAGACTGAGAACTCATTACTTAAACAATATGAAGCACTTTTAGGTGTTGAGGGTATGACTTTAGTTTTTGAAGATGAGGCTATAAGAAGTATTGCTAAACTATCGCATCGTGCTAATGAACTTACAGAAGATATTGGTGCTAGAAGATTACATACAGTTCTTGAAAAAGTTCTTGAAGAGATTAGTTTTGATGCTGATGAACATTCAGGTGAAGAGTTTAGAATTACTGCTAAACTTGTGCATGATAAATTAGATATGGTTGTTGAAGATGATGACTTATCAAGATATATATTATAATAATTATTAAAAAGGTTTCTCTATGACAAAAGCTGGTTTCGTTTCTCTTATCGGTCGTCCAAATGCTGGAAAAAGTACACTTATGAATTCACTTTTAGGTGAAAAAATTGCAATGGTTTCTCAAAAAGCTAATGCTACAAGAAGAAGATCAAATGCAATAGTTATGCATGAAGATACACAAATAATATTTGTAGATACTCCAGGACTCCATGAGAGAGAAAAAATACTTAATCAGTTTATGCTTGATGAAGCACTAAAAGCTATGGGTGATTGTGATTTAATTGTTTATTTAGCACCTGTTACTGATTCTGTTGAGCATTATGAAAAGTTTTTAAAACTTAATGATGGAAAAGTGAAGCATATTATTGTTTTAAGTAAAATTGACCAAGTTAAGCAGGATAAATTATTTAAAAAAATTGCTTCATATAATCAATTTTCAGAACATTTTGAAGCACTTATCCCAGTAGCAATCCCTAGAAAAGTAGGGCATGAAGATTTGTTGAAAGTTATAAGTAGAAATTTGCCAGAATCACCTTTTCTTTTTGATCCAGAGGATTTAACAAGTGAGTTAGTTCGTGATATTTATGCAGGTTTTATCCGTGAAGGAATCTTTGAAAATGTAAGTGATGAAGTTCCGTATGAGGCAGATGTATTAATTGATTCAATTGAAGAGGATGATAAATTAGATAAGATTTATGCAACTATTATTATTGAAAAAGAATCTCAAAAAGGTATTATTATTGGTAAAGGTGGAGAATCAATTAAAAGAATTGGTAAATCTGCTAGAGAAAAGATTGAAAGATTAAGTACTAAAAAAACCTATTTGAATTTACAAGTGAGTGTAAAAAAAGGTTGGACCAAAGATAAAGCATTTTTAGAAGAGATAGGATATAAATCATGAAAAGTTTTGTTTTATTTTTATTTGTAACAATAACATTTTTAAATGCAAATAATGATTTAACTGAATATAGATTTAATGGTATAAAATCTATTCAAAAAAAGATGGATTTTGAATTAACAAAATTAGATTATTGGAGCAATTATCTAAAAGGTATTGATACTCGTTTTGGATATATAGAATCTTCCTTATCTATATTGGCATGTAGCGTAAATAATTCTAATATAAAATTATATACAAAAGATAAAAACAAAAAATTCGTATTTAATTCAGAATTTAATGCTTTAACAGGTAAAATGAAAGGTGATAAAAAAGAGGAAGGTGATTTAAAAACACCACTTGGTATTTATAAATTGACAAAGAAGATTGTAAAGCTTGATGCTTTTTATGGTCCAATGGCTTTTGTAACATCATATCCAAATATCTATGATAAATATAAAAATAAAGAAGGATCTGGAATTTGGATACATGGCTTACCTGAATATGAAGAGAGGGATAGTTTCACTAAGGGGTGTATAGCTATTGATAATAATGACATTAAATCTCTTGATAAAAAAATAAAATTTGAGAATACATTATTAATAATAGATAATAAAAAAGTTGACAATATTGTTTCAAAAGAAATCTTATCTCATATTTTATCACAACTATTTGAATGGAGATATGCATGGATTAACAATGATATAGATTCTTATTTATCTTTTTATTCAAAAGATTTTAAAAGATTTGATGGTGTTGGAATTAATAATTTTAAGCAATATAAAAAAAGAATTTTTAGTAAAAATGAGTATAAAAGTATTATTTTCCAAAATATAAATGTGATACCTTACCCAAATGCACCAAGAACATATCAAGTTACATTTAATGAGATATATAAATCTGATAGTTTTAATTTTAAAGGTGATAAAATACTAATGGTTAATATAGATATGCAAAGTAATATTAACATTATTGCAGAAAAATAATAATTTTTTTTTAAGTTGCTATAAAGTTAAATCTTTATAGAATAATTGTAGTTATTTTTAATTATGCCGATATAAAGGTATATTAATGAGAAGGAAGTTTATGAGTACAAATCAAGAGGGTTCTTTTTTAAATGTATTATCTGTAAATGCATATAATGATAGGTATGTTGTAAGTGACTTAAATACTCTTGACATAACAGCCTCACCGGAGTATAAAAAAGAGCAATATGTTATTTCATACTTAAATACAAAAGATTCAATTAATACTAATATATCTATTAGTAGAAATATCCCTGATGAAGATGTAGAAGATGCAATATTTAGTAAAGTATATGATGAATTAGCATTAGATCAAGCTATTGAATATCAAATTAGATATGTAGAAACTTTTAATAATATTGATGATGATAGACAATTTAATCTATTTATTATTGATCCTTTAGTTATAGAAGAAACATATTTAGATACAGTAGAAAAAATAAATTATATTGATTATATCATACCATCACCTTTACTTATTAAAGCTGTATATGCAAAAGAGATAATTGATGATGATGGTGTTCATTGTTTTATTTATTTTGAAGAGAATGATGCTTTTATTGCTGTTTATAAAGATAAAGAGTTTTTATATACAAAATCATTGAACTTTTCTTTGTTAGCTATGCATGAACGTTTTTGTGAGTTGTATGGTGAAAGAGTAGAATATAAAGATTTTGTAAGATTTCTATCAACTCAAAGTTTAAAAGATACTGAGAGTGATTATAAAGATTATATGTTTAAACTTTATAAAGAGATGTTTTCAACTATAAACGATGTGATTTCATATATAAAAAGAGCTTTTGAATTAGAAAAAATTGATCAAGTTTATATTGGTTCACAAATATATATTGCAACAAAATTACATGAACTAGCAGAGTTTGAATTAAGTATTGAAAGTTATGACTTTGATTTTAATTATGGATTTAATAGTAGTCAAGTTTATATAGATCAACTTCATTTACTTATGCAAGCTTATGCTACTATACCTGATGATGAAAAATATGATATAAATTTCACTATATTTCATCGCCCTCCAAAATTTATAAAAAGAGAAAGTGGTAAAATAATAATGCTTGTTGCGGCATCTATTGTTATAGCTTTTTCTTATCCTGTTGCTTTTTGGTCTTTGGCATATGCAGAAAATCTACATCTTTCCTTATTAAAAAATGAGTATTCTGAATTGCATAGAAAAAAAGATGCAAGAATGAAAATTATTGATGCTAAAAAAGCTCAAAGAATTACTAATATTGATAAGTTGAAAAAAGAGGAAACAGAGTATTTAAAAAAGAAAAATACTTTGGTAAAAATTCATGATGTGAAAGTTAATTATCCTATGAAAGCTAAGTTACTTACTATGTTTACATCTGACTTTAATAAGCATGAAGTTAGATTAGAATCGATAATCTATACAGAAGATATTAAATCAAAGAAGTTTATTTTTAATCTACTCTCGACAAAAGATAAAAAAATCACAAAATTGGTAGAATATTTAACAAAAAGATATAATAATAAATATAACTTTATTATTGAAAATATAATCTATAATGATAAGACTGGACAATATTCTGGTTCTTTAGAAGTGAGTTTATAATGAAAGTAAGTGTAGAAGAGTATTTATTAAATATTGATAATGCGTTTAAAGATAAAGCAAAAAATGAGATTTATATGACTTATTTTATGATATTTGGTGTAATATTGGCATTTTCTTATCTATTATTTTGGGATGGTTCAGAAAAAGATTTTAATAAAACTAAAAAGGATGTTGTAGCAATAACTAAAAAAATATCAGCTGATAAACTTTATATGCAACAAAATCCTAAAATAGATATTAGTAGATTGAATCAGGCTATTCAAAAAGCCAAGGATGAAGCAAAAGCATTTAAGAAAAATAATGATTATATCAAAGAGAAAATAAAATCAATTTCAGAATTGAAATATGATAAAAAAGCATGGGGGAAATATTTACATACAATATCAACTAATGCAAAAAAATATAATGTTAAAATTTTAGATTTTACAAATACATTTGGTAATACAGATAGTTCATTTGGGCATATATTAAATATAACTCTTGTTACCTCTTCTAATTATAAAAATACTTTGAATTTTATAAATTCTATTGAACAGAGTAATTTAGTTGTAGACTTACACTCTTTGGAGCTGAAAAATAGTTTAGATAATAAATTATCTGGAGAATTTAAAATATCAGTTTGGGGGATTACAGACTAATGAAACAGCTAATATTAATAGGCTTAATTTTTTTGACAATGAGTCTTAATGGAAATGAACTTTCTTGGGTGGATGAACAAGTTTCTGCTATTAAACCAGAAAGAGTTGGTGTAAGTAAATCGGAAATAGCTGCAATTAAAGACCCATTTATAATATATAACACAATAGAAAAGATAGATAAAGATGGAAAAAAATCTGTTGTTATTGTGAAAAAAGATTTAGATAAAATTAAGTTTCCTAAAGAAGAGAAAAAAGTGAGACTTATTTTACAAGCTATTATTAACAATAGTGTATTAATAAATGACAAGTGGTATAAGATTGGTGAGAAAATAGGTAAATACACGTTAAAAGATATTCGTGGAACATTAGTGATGTTGGTATACAAAAAGAAAAAACTTGTTTTATCTACTGATACATACACTCAAAATTTAAAATTTAAAAATTAGGATTTAAAAATATGAAAACATTAAAATCAATAGTATATGGATTGTTATTAGCATCAACTATTACAACTAGTTCTAGTGCAGATTGTACTTTTGAACTTTTTAATATTAGTTCTACACAGGATACTAGAGTTATAGATTTTGTTGAACAATTAAGTGATGAATGTCATTACAGTATAGTTATAACTGATCCACAAGCACAAGCACAATTAGATAAAAAGTTAAATAAGACACATATTAAAAATTTAACAATAGATGAAGTGTTTAATATTATTTTAACTAATAATAATCTATCTTATAAATTAGAAAATAATGTATTGGAAATATCTTATTTGACAACTAAAGTTTTTGAGATAGATTATCTTTTATCTCAAAGAAAAGGTGTTGGCAGTACAGATGTAACACTTAGTTCATCAAGTGCTAGTGAAGATGGTAGTGGTTCTAATGCTGATTCTGGTATCAAAATTGAGACTACTGATGAGGTTAAATTTTGGGAAGAATTAGACCTAGAATTACAAGGTGTTTTAAATAGACCTCAAGATGAATATATAGCCGATGCCCCAATTGTAAATATGAATGCTGGTCTTATAACAGTTACTGCTACTCAAAAACAGATGAAAAGACTTGGAAAATACTTAAAAAAACTTCAGAGTAAAGTACAGCTACAAGTTCTAATTGATGTTCAATTATTAACTGTTACTATGAGTGAAGGTCAAACAACAGGTATAGATTGGAAACAACTTTATGCTTTACAGAATGTGGCTTATGGAGCATCATTTAGTAATGCAATAGATACTACTAAAACTATACCAGAAAATATTCTTAGTGGGGCATCTGTTACTTCTAAAGTTTTAACAGTATCAACAAGTGGTGCTTTAAATGAGGTGATGAAATTTCTTAAAACACAAGGGGATGTTAGTGCTATCTCTAACCCAAAAGTTTTAACTTTAAACAATCAACCAGCATTAATAACAGTTGGTACAGATTATTTTTATAAAATAACAACTACAGAAACTTTAACAGATGGAGGAACAGGTACTCAAAATTCTACTGAAGACCCACGCTCTGTATTTGCTGGAGTATTGTTAGATATTACACCTGAAATTTCAACAGATAGAAGAATTACATTGAAAATAAATCCATCGTTATCAGAAACGGTTCAAGATATGGCTGCTACTACTTCTGAGGGTAGAACTATGCCACCAGATATGGAAAGAAGACAACTATCTTCTGTAGTTACAGTTAAAGATGGTGGTAAAATAGTTTTAGGTGGCTTAATAAATACTAAAATGACAAAGAAAAGTGACCAAATACCTTTACTAGGGAGTATTCCAATTCTTGGTTATATGTTTAAATATGAAGAAAAGTCAAAAGTTGTTCAAGAATTTGTAATTATTATAGAGCCACATATAATAGATAGAACAAAAAATGATTTATCTCTTAGTGATTTGGGCTATGAAGGTTTTGATGATTCAGTTCTAAATTCAACAGGTAGAACAACAAAAACTAAAAATTCATCTATTGTAAAGTAAAATTATAATGGATGAAGCTATATTTTTAAACTCGAAAGATGTCTTTTTAGATGTGGTAAAAGCAGAAGACTATATACAGTTAGATAGAGTTTCGACAATCTACCAATCGCTAAAGGATTCTATAATGAAACCTTTAAAAATGATACTTTTATATGGTAAACCTGGGACTGGTAAAAGTATGTTTTTAAATAAAATACATAATGATTTATCATCATCAATGGAAGTTTATCTGTATTCTACTCCTATTCTCGATGATAGTGAATTTTTTAAAACATTAGCAAATGATTTACTAGGTGTTAAATATCAAGGTAGCTTAAACTTTACACAGTTTATAAAAATTCTTAATCATAATGAAGCATCTGAAATACCTATTGTTCTTTTAGATGAAGCTCAATTGTACTCTACATCTCTGATGGAAAAAATAAGATTACTTTCTGATACTAGAAAAGTGAAGTTTGTTATAACGCTACATAAAACTGAGAAAGAAGATATTATTGCTAAGGAACATTTTCAAACAAGAATTTGGGAAACTATTGAACTTAAAAATGCTACAAAAATAGAACAAAAAATATATATACAAAAAAAACTTATGAAAGCTAATTGTTTTGATAGTGCAAATATGTTTGACTCAAGAATAGTAAATAAAATATATAAAATAACAGATGGTAATTATAGAGATACTAATAAGCTTCTGTATGCATTATTTGAAATATATGCTTTATATAGAAAGAATGATTCATTTAAAGTGGATTATAATCGTATATCAACTAAAATTATTGAAATGTCAGCTTTACATACAGGATTGATAAATGATTAATATTAATGAATTGGAATCTAGATGGATGAAATATAAAGTAAAATCATATATACCACATATATTTGTCTTATTAATTTCAATTATTTTTGTTATTTTTCTCTTTTTATTTGATTTTTCATCAGATAAAATTGTTGAACCTGAAATTAAAAAAGTTGTAATTAAAAAACAAACAAATAAAATAATAGAACCATCTATTGAAAAAGAAGAAATAGCAATAAAAAGAGAATCTAAATCAGAAGTTAAAATTAAAGAGTTTAAAAGTGATGAAAAAATTACTCTTTCACCATCTTTAGATTTTATGGATAAAATGAGTATAGATACTGTGCCTTACTTTAAAGAAAATGAGATAATAGAAGAGGTTTATTTTGAGAATAAACCGAAAAAAATAGTTAAGCCAAAAATAAAATCAATTGAACCAATAATTGATGATGCTGAAGTAACTGATAAAAAAACAGTTACTATAACTAGAAGAATTACTAAAAGTGATATAGAACATGTTAAAAAAAGATTTGAAAAAAGTAATAATCCAGCATTAAGTCTTTTTATAGCAAAAAAGTATTATGAATCAGGAGATTATAATCAAGCATATAATTATTCATTATTAACAAATGAAATCAATAATGATATTGAAGCTAGTTGGACTATATTTGCTAAATCATTAGTTAAGTTAGGGAAAAAGAAACAAGCAATTTTAATGTTAAAAAAGTATATTAAACATTCACATTCAAGTAGAGCTAAAATACTACACGATGATATTATTTCAGGAAAGATGAGATGAAAATATTAATACTATTAATTTTAATAACTAATTTGTATTCTGATGTTAAGCAAACAATGTTTAATTTATATCAAAATAAGAAGTATTCAAAAGTTTGTAATATAGGATTTAACAATTTTAAAAAAAATAAAAGAGATGAAGAATTTATATCTTTATATGCTTTTTCATGTTTAAATTCTGACTATATTGATAGACTTGCTGTACCTAGTGCAATGTTGAAATTTTCAAAAGAATCTAGAGCAAATTCTGCTTACTTCGCTGTGATATTAATGCAAAAAAAACTACTTTATCACTCTTTAATTGATGATTATAATTTATCAGCACTTAAGTTACCAACTACAGAATATATATTATCTAAAGTATTTGATTTATATTCAAAATTAGGTAAACATAAAAAAAGATCATTTTATTTATTTGAAGATCCTAATGATAAAAAACTTAGATATAAATTGTATCTTGTTGAATCTAATAAAGTTAAAAAAATGGTAATAGAAGAATCTTATAATGATGTTAGTATAAAAAAACATATATTTTGGTAAGGACATAATAATGGATAGAATAACTGAAGATCTACTTTCAAATGGCTCTATTATGCAAAGGCAAGTTGATAGACTCCTTACACAGGGGATAAGTGAGGATTTGATATTACGAGATATTACATTATCTGGTTTTATGACGATGGATAGGCTCGTTAGATTTATTGTTGAAAAAATAAGAACAGGTGTTTATGAATTATCGATAATAGATAATTATGATTATATAGAAGAAAGAATTATATTAACAAAATTGGCTGAAGTTCTTGATCTTTCATTTATTGATTTAGATTCAATCGATATGGATTATCGTTTAACAAGTAGAGTTCCACTAGCACAACTTACTAGATATACTGCTTTACCTTTATCTGAAGATGATATGAGTATTACTATAGCTTTTTGTGATCCATTAGATATAGAGGCGCAAGAAGCAATCCAAAGACTTTTTCCAAGAAAAATTATAAAAATAGCATTATCAACTAAAAAACAAATATCTTCATATTTATTTAAAGTAGAGATGAAAGATAGTGTAAAAGATTTAACTAAAAAAATTAGAGATGAATTAAATTCAATTAGTTCAATAGAAGATCAACAAGAAGCCTCATCTATTTTACTTCTTATAGATGTTATTTTAAAAACTTGTATTAATGGTAGAGCAAGTGATGTACATATTGAACCAACAGAAAAAAACTGTGTTGTGCGTGCAAGGGTTGATGGTAAACTTGCTGAGATGTTTATCTTTGAAAAATCTATTTTCCCACCATTATCTTCAAGATTAAAATTACTTTCTAATTTAGATATAGCAGAACGACGGAAACCTCAAGATGGTCGTTTTTCAACTTTAGTAGGTCCGAGAGAGTATGACTTTCGTATCTCTACTCTTCCAACAATGGATGGCGAATCTATTGTTATGAGGGTTTTAGACAAACAAAAAGCACTTGTAAAACTTGAAGATGCAGGTATGGATAGAGAGAGTTATGAAAAACTTTTAAAAGGTTTAGAAAATCCTTATGGACTTATTCTTGTTACTGGTCCAACAGGTAGTGGTAAAACAACAACACTTTATGGTGCATTAAATGAACTACGGAATATAGAAGATAAAGTTATTACTGTTGAAGATCCAGTTGAGTATAGAATGAATCTTATTCAGCAAGTTCAAGTTAATGCCAAAGTAGGTCTTAGTTTTGCAGATGCACTTAGATCAATTCTAAGACAAGATCCAGATAAAATTATGATTGGTGAAATTCGTGATTTTGAAACATTAGAGATAGCTATTAAAGCAGCCCTTACAGGTCATATGGTTATATCTACTTTACATACCAATGATGCAATAAGTGCTATCCCTCGTATGGTTGATATGGGAATCGCTCATTATCTTGTTAGTGGTGCATTAGTTGCAATTCAAGCACAAAGGCTAATTAGAAAAGTATGTAATAGTTGTAAAACAATAACAAAACTACCAGCGACTATGTTAGAAGAAGTTAAAGATTTAATACCTGCTAATGCAAAATTTTATGCTGGTACTGGTTGTAAAGAGTGTAATGATAGTGGATATATGGGAAGAGAGATGATATGTGAGGTTTTAACTATTACAGATGATCTTGGTTCTTTAATTACTAAGGGTGCTTCAAAAGAAGAGATGCTTATTCAGGCTAAAAAAGATGGGTTTCATAATATATTTGAAAATGGTATACAAAAAGCTTTAGATGGAGTTACTACATTAGAAGAAGTTTTAAAGGCGGCTAAAGGATGAATTATTATATCGCTGTTGTGATGAATAAGGGTAAAAAAGTGAATATACCTTTTTATGCTGAGGACTTAGTTAAAGCTAAAAAACATGCTAAGGCTAAATTTAAAGGTATAATCATAAAGGTTACAGAGGGAAGTGAGCCACTTGATGCTAGATTTAGTAGATTTAAAAAAGATTTATTAAAAAATATTCAAAAGAAAAAAATTAAACAAGATAATTTAATTGCGGCTATTAGACAGTTAGCTGTAATGACAAATGCCTCAATATCTATTTATGATTCATTAAAGGAGATATCAGAAGCCTCGGATGAACCAGCTTTAATAAAAGTGTTCGGAAAATTAGCTGATGATATAAATTCAGGTCATTCACTATCAGCATCTATGGAACAGTTTCGATTTGAATTAGGTAATCTTACTATTGCTATGGTGCAACTTGGTGAGAAGACAGGTAATTTAGATGATTCTTTATATGCACTAGCTGATATGCTTGAAGAGATTCGTTCCAATTTTTTAAAATTTAAAAAAGCAATGGCATATCCTAGAAATGTAATGATAGCAATGGCAGTAGCATTTACTCTTTTAATCTCTTATGTTGTTCCTCAGTTTAAATCTATATTTGAAGCATTACATGCAGAACTACCAGCACCAACTAAAATATTATTATTTTTAGAAAAAGCTTTTAATGAGTATGGTGCTTTTGTTCTAGCTGGAATATTTATATCTTTTTTTACATTTAAGTATCTTATTAATAATTACATACATATCAGATATAAATGGCATGAATTTTTACTTAGAACTTACTTAATAAAAAATGTAATTAAATTTTCAACTCTTAGTAGATTTACCCTTGTTTTTTCTGAACTTATTCGTGCTGGTATCCCTATTGTTGAAGCTTTAGAAACATCTACTGATATGATTGATAATCTTCCATTAAAAGATAAACTTTATTCAGTAATTAAAACAGTAGAAAAAGGTGGTACTTTAAATACTGGACTTAAGGAGACAGAACTTTTTGAAAATATGATTATTCAAATGATTACAGCTGGTGAAGATAGTGGTACATTAGATGCAATGATTGAAAAAGTTGCTGAGTATTATAAAATGAGATTTGATGCTATTATTGATGGTTTATCTGAAGCAATAGAACCTATAATGTTGTTTTTTATGACAGGGATGATTCTATTACTTGCTCTTGGTATTTTCTTACCGATGTGGGATATGGGAAGTGCAGTTAAAAATTAGAAATTTTAATCTATCTCAAATAAGGAGATAGATTAGTCTCATTATTTTACTTTTAAGATTCTTTCAAACTTTGTTAGAAATTTATCAATATTTTCTTGTGAAGCTTCTATCTTATAAACTAATTTTATATCAAAAAGTTTATTTATTATATTTATATTTAATAAATCACATTCATACTCTATTTTTCTAAGATTTGAATATTCAAAAGAGATTTCTTTTGTAATTTGAATTTCATATTTTTTTAATATAGCAGATTCTAAAACTAGATTAACAGCATCACTATATGCACGAACTAATCCACCAGTTCCAAGTTTTGTCCCACCGAAATATCTAACAATTACAACTGCACAATTAATCATATCTGCACCTTGTAATACAAATAATGATGGTTTACCAGAAGTTCCATTTGGCTCTCCATCATCACTAGAATGTTCTACTATCTGTTTATATTCATTTAGGTATCTATATGCTGTAACAAAATGTCTAGCTTTGGGATGAGAATTTTTTAGTTCTTGGAGGGTTGAATTGTATAGTGAGTAGGGGACAAGATGAGCTATAAATTTAGATTGTTTAATCTCTAATAAATTAGAGAATGATTTATCTATATATCTCATCTATATCCTAGTTTTAATTATTTTTTATATTATGATAAATTTGTGTAAACTTTTTGCACATCTTCATCATTTTCTAATTTTTCTAGTATTTTATCTATATCTTCTTGTTGTTCCTCAGAGATAGTTATTGGTGTATTTGCTAATCTTTCTAAATGTGCTTTAGTTATCTCAATTTTCATATTTTCAAGTGCTTCATTTAGTGTGCCAAAACTAGTGTAATCACCTGTAACTATTACAGCACCATCTTCCTCTTCTATCTCTTCTAAACCAGCATCAATTAGTTCTAGTTCTAACTCTTCAATATCCATGTTATCTTGTAAATTAAACTCTATTAATGCTTTTCTGTTAAACATAAATTCTAGTGAACCATTTGTAAGAAGTTCTCCACCATGTTTAGTAAGAATATTTTTAACATTAGCAACAGTTCTCGTGTTGTTATCGGTAGCACACTCTATAAATATAAGCACACCATGGGGAGCTTTACCTTCAAAGTTTACTTCTGACATACTAGCAGTATCTTTTGCAGAAGCTCGTTTTATAGCTGCATCGATATTATCCTTTGGCATATTTTCAGCTTTAGCATTTAAAATAGCTGTACGAAGTTTAGAGTTCATATCAGGATCACTACTTCCCTCTTTTGCTGCCATAGTAATTATCTTACCTAATTTTGGGAATAGCTTCGACATTGCTCCCCATCTTTTTAATTTTGATGCTTTTCTGTATTCAAATGCTCTACCCATAAAACTATTCCTTTAATTATTTATTTGAAATTATACCTATATAATATTTATTAACTATTTTGTGTGATGCACAATGCACCTTTTTCACTATAATCAACACTAATTTTAGAGATTTCATCATCTTGAACTAGATTAAATCTAAGTTCCATTGTTGTTAATTCACTATTGTTGAGTAACTCTATTTTATAATTACTTAGTGTTTCACTCATTTTATCTACAATTTTAGAACTAAGTTTTAGCCAATGTCTTTTATACATATCTTCATCATCTTGATATAATCCACTTTCATCATAATCAAGCTCTTTTGCATTAATCGCTACTAAATTTAGTTTATCAAATAATATTTGCGAACTGATAAAACAATCCTTGAGTTGATTGTAATCCTCTTCAATCATCATTTTAAAATCCTTTTTTAAATTCTAAGGGTATAATAGCATAAGTATTGTTCTAAATATAATAATTAAGTTAAGAGGTTTATATGAATCTTAGTTTCAGGCTAAAACGATTTTTTTTTAATGCTTTTCGTGAAATATTTATCCATCACCATAGTTCTTTAGAGTTTAGGGCTAAATTGTTTGCATTGGTTTTATCGGCTAAAGATAAAGCGACTGTAAATGATTATATTATTGTAAGAAAAATAGCTATGGATATTTATGAGAATGATGAAGAGAGGGCAAATCTTTTGATGGTTTCAACTAAAGAGATTAGAAAAAAAATAGAAGATGATAATAAAGATGTATCTGAAATACTAATACACAGTATACAGAAACAATTGAAAATTGTGCCAAGATATGCAACAAAAATAGAGATAGAAAAACTTAAAGATTTATTAGCAGAGTTTAATGATAAAGATACAATTTCATATCAAGAAAATATTTTAGAATTTTTACAAACTATTAAAGAGGAGACAATGTTAAATAAACGCTCTTTACATTCTATTAACAACAAAAATATATAATTATGCTAATTAAATAAAATAGAGAGTTAAATGGGTAAATTACAAAAAATTTTAGTTAGAGCAAGACGACAAGTTTTTAGTGAAATGGTTGGTAATAACCCTTCAGTATTTCAAGGGGAGGGTTACGATTTTATAGAACTTCGAGAGTATATGCCAGGTGATGATATTCGACATATTGATTGGAATATTACAGCTAAGATGCAAGTTCCATATATAAAAGTTTTTCGTGAAGAGAGGGAGTTGAGTGTAGTCGCTGTTAGTATACTTAACGGAAGTGTGCATTTTGGTTCAAAAAAATTTAAACAAGAGACTATTGCTGAGATAATTGCTCACTTAGGATTCTCAACTATTAAAAATGGGGATTTATTAAGTTCTTATATTTTTACTGATTCTATGGTTTCAAATATTAGACCTAGTAAAAGAGTTCCACAAGTTCAAAAAATAGCTAAAGAAGTTTTAGATTTTGATTCTATAAATCAAAAAGTAAATTTTAAAATAATTGCCGACACTTTATATAGTAGAGTTAAAAGAAAGTCATTGATTATAATTGTTGGTGATTTTTTTGAGATTCCAGATTTTAAACTTTTGTCTAAAAAGCATGAAGTTATAGCTATTATAGTAAGGGATAAATTTGAAGAGAAACCACCTAAAATGGGTTTTTCATCTTTACTAGATCCAGAAAATTTAATGCTTGTAGAGGGTGATTTTAATGATTCTACTATTAAACAATATACAAAAAAAGTGAAAGAATATGATTCTAAATTATATGAAACATTTAGAAAACATAAAATCAGATTTACCAAAATATATACAGATTCTAATATTGCAATTGAACTTCGCAGATTGTTTGAAGGTAAATAATGCAAGATTCTAAAATACAATATCCAGCAATTGAACTTAATGATATAAAGCCATTATTGGAGATTGATGACTACTCTTTATATTATTTTTTAGGCTTATTAGGTTTATGTATCATTCTAATATCAGGAATCTTATTTTTATTGTATAAATGGTATATAAATAGAAATATATTTAATATTAGAGTTGAACATTACAAGTGTCTTAAAGAGATTGATTTTAGTAATTCTAAAGATAGTGCATATGCAGTTACTTTTTATGGTGCAACTTTTAAAGATGATAGCCAAAGACATAAAGAGATGTTTGATAATATAAGTCATAGACTGGAATCTTATAAATATAAAAAAAATGTACCAGAGTTAGATAAAGAAACATTATCTTATATTGAACTCTACAAGGAGATGATTGATGTTTGATGGTTTATATTTTGAATATTCACTATTTTCTTTGTTAATAGTTCCATTTATAGTGTGTGATTATTTTTGTAAGATGAGATTACCATCGATCTATTTTCCACATACACAACAATTTATGAAGCAATCAGTTTCATCGTCAAAATCATTATTTATTTTAAAATGGCTTGTTGTTATAATGATGATTCTAGCCTTAATGTCTCCTGTAAAAGATGAGCCATATGAACTAGATCCAAAAGATGGTTATGAGATAGTTTTGATTGTAGATGCATCTAACTCTATGAGAGAAAAAGGTTTTGATACTAATAATAGAGAATTAAATAGGTTTGATGTTGTAAAAAATATTGTCAGTGATTTTATAATGGAGAGAAAAAATGATAATCTTGGATTAGTTGTTTTTGGAGAATTTTCATTTATAGCTTCCCCACTAACTTATGATGAACATATTTTAGAGCGAATAGTATCTCAGCTTCGTATAGGTATGGCTGGAAAGTATACTGCACTTTATGAATCTTTAGCTCAGGGTGTAAATCTTCTAAAGATGTCAGATTCTAAAACAAAAATAGCCATTCTTTTAACAGATGGTCACTCTTCACCACAAATAGATAATATACCACTTGATGTAGCTATCGATATGGCAAAAAAAGAAAATATAAAGGTGTATACAATAGGAATTGGTCATAGAGGTGAATATAATGAAAAAGTATTAAAAAAGATAGCTAATGATACTGGTGCTTATGCTTTTGGAGCTTCAAGTGCAACACAGTTAGAAGAGATATACAGTAAAATAGATCAATTAGAAAAATCAAAGATTGAAAATGAAACATTTTCATATACAAAATATTATTATTTTTATCCACTTTTTTTATCTTTTTTATCATTAATTTTATATGTTTATTTTAGAAATAAAAGAGGAAGTTGATGATATTTTTAAATCCTGAATTCATATATTACTTATTACCATTATTATTTATTTTATTTGGATTTTTACTAACACAAAAAGATGCACAAGAGCAGTTTTTTAGTCAAGAAGTAATGGATAAATTAAGAGCTAGGTCTAATAATTTAACACTAAAAGCAAGAAATTTTTTGTTTTTTATAGTTGCTATTTTGATGATACTAGCACTTGCAAATCCAGTTATACAAGATAAAGAGATAGAGGTTAAAGCTAAAAGCTCAGATATTATGATTGCATTAGATATATCAGATTCTATGTTGGCTCAAGATCTTTATCCTAATCGTTTAAAATTAGCTAAGCAAAAGGGCTTAGAATTATTAAAAATCACTCCTAATGAGAGAGTAGGGGTTATTGCTTTTGCAAAAAACTCATATCTTGTTTCTCCACTTAGTTTTGATTCTAAGGCTGTTTCTTTTTTACTCTCTAAATTGAAGACAGATTCTATTACAGAAAAAGGGACTGATTTTTTATCATTACTTGATGTTGTAGATAATTCAACTAAAACTAAATCAAAAAAATATCTATTGATTATAAGTGATGGTGGAGATAAAAAAGATTTTACTAAAGAGATAGAATCTGCTAAGGATAAAAATATAGTTGTATTTATATTAGGGATAGCTACAAAAAAAGGTGCACCAATTAAAAAAGAAAATGGTGAGTTTATAAAATATAAAGGTGATATAATTATTACAAAATTAAATGAAAATATAATTGATTTAGCTACAAAAACTGGGGGAGTATTTATACAAAGTGTAAATTCAGATGATGATGTAAAAGCTATGTTAAAAGAGATAACTAGAGTAAGTGATAAAAAAGAGCTAAAAAGTGAAAAAATTCAACAATATACTCCTCTATTTTATTACCCTTTAGGTTTAGCTATTTTTATTTTACTTATTGCTATGAGTTCATTTAGTAAAATTTCTAAGAAAAGTATAATACCTATATTTGGACTTTTTATATTATTGAACAACAACATAGGGTTAAAAGCAAGAATTTTAGATTTCGCAGAGTTAAATAGTGCAAAAGAGGCTTATAATAGTGGAGACTATGAAACCTCAAGTACAATATATTCTGAGTATGCTAATCGTAAAAATAATCCTAATTCCTATTTTAATGCAGGAAATTCATTGTATAAAAATGGTGATTATTCAGGAGCTATAAAAAATTATGAAAAAGCAGTGTTTAATGATGATAGTTTAAGTGCAAAAAAATATTCAAATATTGGTAATGCTTATGCAAAACAGGGAGATTCAAAGAGTTTAGAAAAGGCAATAAAATTTTATGAGGAATCTTTAAAATTAGAAGATGATAGTGCTACAAAAGAAAATTTGAAAAAAGTAAAAGATGAGATAAAAAAGCGAAAAGAAAAGGAAAAAAAGAAGAATAATAAAAAAGAAGATTCTGATGATAAAGATGGTGAGGAGAAGAAAGATTCTAATGATTCTCAAAAAGATAGTGAAAATAAAAAAAATGGTAAATCTAAAGATAGTAAAGATTCTCAAGAAAAAAAAGAAAATGACAAATCTAAAGATAGCAAAGATTCTAAAGAGAAAAAAGAAAATGACAAATCTAAGGATAGCAAAGATTCTAAAGAGAAAAAAGAAAATTCTAAATCTAAGGATAGCAAAGATTCTAAAGAGAAAAAAGAAAATTCTAAATCTGATAAATCTAGTGAAGAAAATAATAGTTCTAAACAAGAAAATGATAAACAGGATTTAAAGAATCTTGATGAGGATACTAATGAAACAAGCCCATCAGATACACAAAAGAGCCAAATTTCAAAAGATGGTATGAGTGAATCAGAGATGAAAAAATGGTTAAATAAATTAAATAAAGGTCAGAGTAGTTATATGTATCAATTAAATAAAAACAGAAATAATGAGGAGAATTTAGATGAAAAACCTTGGTAAAATATTATTATTATTATTAATATTACAAAATAGTTTATTTGCAGATGTAAGTGCTAGTGTTGATTCTACTAGTGTAACTGTTGGCGATACTGTGACTTATACTGTATCACTCAGTGGAGAAGATATAGAAAAGCCATCAATTAAATCTTTATGTGATAGTGACATAATATCAACAGGATCATCAACTAGTATACAATCAATAAATGGAAAGATGAAAAGTTCATATGAACTATCTTATCAGTTTATTCCTACAAAAAGTTGTGTTATAAAACCTTTGGAGATTAAGATAGGTTCAGATAAATTTTTAACTAAAGAGATAAAGATAGAAGTAAAAGCTATGAGCAATTCAGCTGATAAAGATTTTATTTTAAGTTTACATAGTAATAAAAAAGAGCTTTATGTTGGTGAAGAGTTTGAAGTTAGTTTATTGATAAAACAAAAAAGTAGTGTAAGGTTTATAGATAGTAGATTTACACCACCAAAGTTCAATGGTTTTTGGGTAAAAAAAGAGCTAAAACCACAAAGATATGAAGATGGTGATTATATTATCACAAAAGTAGTGTATGTTCTTGCTCCTCAAAGGGAATCTAAGCAGGTAATTAAACCAGCATATATAAAAATTGCATCTAGAATAAAAAGATTAAATAGTTTTGGGATGATGAATCAAAATGTAAAATGGAAACATTATCTCTCAAATGAGTTAGAATTAGATGTAAAACCATTACCTAACGGTGTTAAATTAGTAGGTAGTTTTCAAATAGAATATGAGTTGAAAAGTAATGAAGTTGAGGTAAATGAACCTCTCAATTTAACAGTTAAGGTCAGAGGAAACGGTAATTTTGAGGATATAGAAAGTTTCAAGCCATATATAAAAGGTGTAAATATATTTGATGAAAAAATATCTATTAAAAATTCTGTATTAACTCAAGATATTGCCTTTGTTTCTGATAGTAATTTTACAATTCCACCATTTAGTTTAGAATTTTTTAATCCAGATACAAAGAAAATAGAAAAAATTTCAACAAAAGAGATATTGGTGAATGTTAAAAATGCAAAAGCTAAACAAGATCTAAATATAAAAAGAGAAGAAAATAAAATAGAATCAAAAACTATTATAAATTATGAAAAATTATCTTATTTAAAAATTGCTATAATTTTTATTATTGGGTTGTCTAGTGGAATAGTATTAATGTTATTGTCACCTTGGAAATATATAAAAAAAGGTGAAAAAAGTATGAGTTTAAAAGATTCGAAAGTTATTTTAATAAAACTTCTTCCATATAAAGATGATTTGGAGGTTGCAAATATTATTGAGGAGTTAGAAAAAAGTTTATATTCAAAAGAAAAAGTAGATATAGATAAGAAAAAATTAAAAAAATTAATAAAAAAATATAATATATCTTAGAGATTTACTCTAAGATATCATGAAGTTTATTTCCCTCTTGCATAGTTTTATAAACATCTTCCCACTTATCATTTTTTATATTTTCTTTTAGTTTAGATAGCTCTATCTCAAATAACTCTACTGCTTCAAGAACATTAGATTTATTTTGTTTAAAAACATCTTCCCACATATTTGGAGAACTTTTAGCAAGTCTACTCATAGAACGAAATCCACCAGCAGCAAGAGCTAAAATATTATGCTTATTTTCTTGTTTCATTACAGTATTTGCTATTGAATAAGAGATAACATGTGGCATATGTGATATAAAAGCAGCATGTCTATCATGCTCTTTAGATCGCATGAAATATTTTTTCATATTTAAAGATTTGAAAATTTTTCTAGCTGTTGTTTTTTGTATATATCCACTATCTTCTAAATCACATAAGACTACAACTTTTCCATCATATAATCCATCTATTGCTGCATGAGGTCCAAAATTTTCTGTTCCAGTCATGGGGTGTGATGCTACGAAGTTTTCTCTAATGGAGTCAGGAACTGAATTGACTATCAACTCTTTTGTACTTCCTAAATCAATGATAGTTGTATCTTTTGATACATCTGTTAAATCATTCAGTATTGATATAACACCATTTACAGGAATAGCTAAAAAAATAACATCACATTTTTTTATATCATCTAAATTAACTATTTTTTCAACAAGTTTAAGTTCTAATGCATCTTTTTGGTGTTGTGTATTATGGTCTGTTCCAACGATACTATTTATGAAATCTAGTTTTTTAAGAGCGATAGCTAATGAACCACCCATTAATCCTAATCCAATAATTGCTATATTCATTTTGCTTCTTCTATTTTAGGTTAGAAATTATACTAAATTTACTTAATATTAACCACATAAAAGGTAGAATAATTTTCAAATTCAAATTAATGGGATAATATGAAATTATTACTTGGAACTATTTTAACTTTAATAACTATAAATGCTTTTGCTAATACTGTGAAATCTATAAATTATGAGGGTTTGTATCATATTTCAAAGCCAGTTGCAATCAGAATGTTGAATTTTGAAATTGGTGATGAGATAGATGAAAAAATAATAGATATATCTGTTCGTAAATATTATGCACAAGGTTATTTCAAAGATATTTGGGTTGATTTTGAAGATGGTAAATTAACATTTTATTTTAAAGAAAAAGCGATTGTTTCAAAAGTAGAACTAAAGGGCTATAAAGATGATGATAATGAAGTTAAAAACAGTATTATTCAGATAAAAAGAGGTTCTTTATATAGTACTAAAAAAATAGAAGATGCAAAAAAAAGATTAAAAGATGTATTAAATAGAGATGGTAAAATAGATAGTGTTGTTGAAGTAGAAGTTGAAAATATTAATGAAGGAAGTGTAAAAGTAACTTTCTTAGTGAATGAGGGTGAAGAGATTGTAATTACGAACCTATCATATTTTGGTGTTAGTGGTGTAGATAGTGATGAGTTTGATGATGTTATAGCTAATAAAGAAGTTGAATTTATGGGTTGGTTTTGGGGACAAAATAATGGTGAGCTAAAACTTGCTGATTTAACATATGATCCATTAAGAATTAGAGACCATTATATGAAGTATGGATATCTTGATGCAAAAGTTGAAAATCCGTTTGTTAGAGTGAATTTTGATCATTATACTGCTGATATGAGTTATCTTATAGAAGAGGGTAGTGCTTATACAATCAGCAACATTATTATTGAACAGTCTAGTGAAGTGATGAGTGAAAATAAGATAAAAAGTATGGTTCATTTGAAAGTAGGTGAAACATTTAATATAGAGACATTTAGAAAAGATGCAGATAAGATAAAAACATTAATTGCAGATAAAAGTTATGCTTTTGTTCAAGTTGTTCCAGATTTAAAAAAGAATAAAGAGAAAAAAACTGTTGATGTTGTTTATAAAATTACACCAGGTAAAAAAGTTTTTATACGAAATGTAGTGATATCAGGAAATACTAGAACATTAGATAGAATTATTAGAAGAGAGTTGTATTTAGGGGCAGGTGATATGTATTCACTGACTGATTTAAAAGATTCTAGAAATGCACTTGGTAGATTAGGTTATTTTGAAAATAATACTATTGAGGAGAAAAGAGTCGATGAAGAGACAGTTGACCTTGTAGTAAAAGTAACAGAAGCAGCAACTGGTAATATACAAGTTGGTGGTGGATACGGAAGCTATGGTGGTATATTAGTTAATGTTGGTGTAAATGATACTAATGTATGGGGTTCAGGTATAAATGTAGGACTTCAAGCAGAAAGATCAGAGAAGACATCTAATTATTCATTTACTATCTCAAATCCTAGACTTAATGATAGTGATTTTAGTGGTAATTTTGGTGCAGGAATCTCTTCAAGTGAATATGATGATTATACAATTGATAGTTTAAGTATGAATGTTGGGACAGGACATAGATTAACAAGGTATCTAAGTGCTTATTTAGGTTATAGTTGGTCAAGTAATGAATATTCAGATATAGCTGATGACACAATTTTATATGAAAATGATAGTTATTTTGAAAGTTATGTAAAAAGTGCTATTAGTCTTAGTTTTAAATATGATAGTACAGATGATTATTATCTTCCAAGAACTGGTTTTGCTATAACTCAAAGTTTTGAGTATGCTGGGATAGGTGGAGATGCACAATTCTTGAAATCAAGAAGTAGTTTTAATGCATATAAAGGTCTTGAAGAGTATATCGGCTTTGATATGATTGCTAGATATAAGGCTAGATATAATTATGTATTTGATAATGGATATTTACCAATTGCTGAAAGATTTTATATGGGTGGTTTAGGAAGTGTAAGAGGTTATGAATCTAATTCATTATCGCCAACTATTGATAAAGATGGTGTTGATAGAAAAGTTGGTGGAACATCAACTTTTTCTAATAATGTTGAGTTAAGTATGCCTTTGGTACCAAAAGCTAAAATGAGATTATTAGTTTTTGCTGATGCTGGTTTTATAGATGGAGATATTCCTAAATCAAGTAGCACTGATGGAAATTATAAAGAAAACTCTGAGGTTAGAGCAGCTGCAGGATTTGGTATAGAATGGTTCTCACCAGTTGGGCCAATACAACTGATGTATGCACAACCGTTAAATAAACAATCAGATGATGTTACATCTAACTTTGAATTTTCAATGGGTCAAAGATTTTAATATATATTTTTTAGTATTGATAGAGAAAACTCTATCAATATTAATATAATTTAACCTTAACTATTATTCAAAAGATATTCTTAAATCATTAATAGTTTTAAGTTTTTTCACTGCTTCTTTACTTAGATATAAAGTTTTATCTGATACCACTTTTAATAGACCATTATCGTATTTTAAATCAAAATCAATATTTCTAGGTCTGTGAGTTAAAAGTAATGTACTAAGGGATAGAATAAATGATAAAGCGTTTACTATTTTATCATCAGGGAGTAGTTGAGAGTATTTCTCTAAATGCTCTTTAGAGGGTGATTTATTTTTAGAGTATCTAGTAATTGTAGCAATTAATATCACTTGCCTATGTGTAAAACCATACTCTAAGGAGTTCTTAATTAGATTGTAGGTACTTTTATTTTGAGTATAAAAATTTATATTACTTCCAATTGTAGATAGTTTTGAAGCGATAGAGAGTTCATATAAAAATGATTTATTTATGTTCAAAGATTCGTAAACTAAATGAAAGATTCTTTTACTTACTAAGTTTACTTGATTTGGAAAATTACTATCTGTTATGTGAACATCCAATAAATTTTTTACAGATGTATTATAGTTATGAGGGAATTTATGTTTAGAATTTCTTAATAAATCTGCTAAATAAACACCCTCTCTAACTCCAACACCACTTGTTATTACCTTACTAATAGATAATTTTTTAAATACTCTAGATAGAATTAAAGCACCAGGCTTTATAATATCAAATCTATTTTTATCAATATATAAATCAGCAAGTTTATCTTCATTAGCATGAAGAATTAAATCTAAATAATCTATAAACTCTTTCGATAAATGTTCAACAGCATGCAATCTCTTTAAAGGATACTTTTTAGCACTCATAATTGCACTAGAGATAGCCCTAAATGTCCCACCAATACCAATTAGTGTAGATATATCTAAATTATCTAATATACCTAATTTTGTATCTATATATTCAATAGCTTTATCTATATTGTTATTATCAAAAAACAACTCTTTTAATCTAACTGTGCCTAGTTCTAAAGATAGTGTATTATCAACATCATAATTATCTATTAATGAAAATTCTGTTGAGCCACCCCCAATATCTATACTTAGAGCATTTTTTTGAATTGGAAGTAGATTTGCACAAGCAATTGCACCGAGATATGCCTCTTTTTTACCATCAATAACTTTTATATTAAGTTTAAGCTTTTGTTTGACTTTTTGGATAAAATCTTTTTTATTTGGAGCATCTCTAAGTGCAGATGTAGCTACACATAATGTTTTTCTTACTTTAAATGATGCGATAATAGTTGAAAATTCAGATAAAGCTTTAAAGGCTCTTTGCATCGGAATCTCTTGGAGATTACCATTATTACTATATGCAGATTGGGAGATTCTTACTTTACTTTTTGCTTCATAAAGTAAGTTAAAAGCAAATCGAGAAGTTTTTTCATAGATAACTATTCTAACAGAGTTAGACCCGATATCGATAACTGCAACTCTTTTTGCCAAGAGTTACTCTTCTTCTTCTAAATTTTTAAATTTGAATTGGAGTTCAGCTATTGTTTCTACATTATCTTTATCAGCAACTATACAATCAACAGGACAAACCGAGATACAAGCTGGTTCATCATAAACACTTACACACTCTGTACATCTATCTGGATCGATATAGTACACTGGGTCACCCTCTTCAATAGCAGTTGTTGGACACTCCTCACGACAAGCGTCGCACGCGATACATTCATTATTTATTAATAGAGCCATTTGAAACCTTATATAAGTTTTATTGTTCGATTTATATCAAAATAATGCTTTATTATTTTTTAAATACACAAACTTTAGTTATTTTGAGGAATGATACAGGATAGTTTAGAATTTAATTGTAGTATAGCTATTGTTCCATCAACACCATCTGTTCTATTTTTTATAGATATATTAGCACCTAGTGTATCAGCAGCACTTTTAGCGAGGAATAGACCTAAACCTACACCAGATTTAGTTCCCTGACGCTTAAATGGTGCAAATAAATCTACACTTTCATCAATTCCACAACCCTCATCTATAACCTCTATTCGTAATCCAATATTGTCTTGTGAGCTTTGAATTGTTACTGATTTACCTTTTGGTGTAAATTTTAAAGCATTTTGTAGAAAATTTTGTACTATTTGATTTAAAAGGTTTACTTGAATCATTGCCATAAAACCATTTGGTTGAAAATCTAATTTTAAATTTTTGTTATCATTTATAGCTAGTAGTTTAAAATCATTGGCTTTATTCTTAAGAATCTCGATAACATCAACTTGTACAGGTTTTTCTAGTTGAGCTCCCTCTTGTCTACCTATATTTAATATATTGGACACTATGTTATTCATCTCATCAATAGTTTTGTTTGTAACTTGTAATGCCTCTATATACTCTTCTGGTGTTCGTATTTTGATTAGAGTTACTTGATTTTTAAGCTTTATCACTGCTAGAGGTGTTTTTAACTCATGAGCTGTTCCTATAAATAACTCTTTTTGGTATTTAACATAATTTTGTATTCTTCTAATTAGTAGATTTAATGTTAGTCCAAGTGTTTCAAATTCAAGTGGCAACTCTTTTGTGTTAATAGGTTTAATAATATATTCATTCATATTTGCAAGTTTAGAGTTAAATACCTTAACAGGTTCAACAAGCATTTTTGATAATCCAATAGCATAAATTATTACTAAACCAAATCCAAATATATTTATTATAAATATATAGTTCAATATCTTATTTAATATCTCTCTTGTGATAGTTATCTCTTTTGTTATTTTTAGATAAGTATTATTATCAATATTGAATGGGTAAATAAGAGTTAGATAGGTGCGTTTATTTTTTGTTTTTTCATATAAACCTATATCTTCTAACTGTTTTTTTAAATAAATAATCTCAATATTTAATCCTAAAAAAGAATCTGGATTTGATGTTCCTAAATCTAAAATAGATTTATTATTAGCTATATTTTTAGCAAAATGAAGCAAATCTTGATGTTTTTCATAATAAATTGATTTTTCAATTGATAGATAAAGGATAGATGAAAATATTAATATTAGTAAAGCAGATGCGATTATAAGTTTAAATAAGAAATTTTTTCTTATACTTTTTTTTGAGAACATTATATTACCTTCATAATCCCATATTTGGGATTATGGATTTGAAAGATTAGTCAATCTCTTTTGGAAAACAGAAACGGTATCCACGACGACGAACAGTTTCAATAGTTGTAATTCCTAATGGTTTATCCATTTTTTGTCTAATTTGGTTAATAGCAACTTCAATTACATTTGGAGTTACTAACTCTGGTTCTTCCCAAATAGCATCAAGAAGTTGTTCTTTAGATACAATTTGATCTCTATGACGAGCTAAATGAGTAAGAACTTCAAAAGGTTTACCTTTAAGCTCTATATCGTTCTCTTTATAAGTAATTTTTTCCTCTTCAGGGTTGATAGTTAAATCTTCAATTTCAATAATATTACTACCACCAAAACGAAGACGAGCTTCAAGACGAGCAATTAGAACATCAAAATCAAAAGGTTTTCTAATGTAATCATCAGCACCAGCTCTAAGAGCTTCAATTTCACTCTCATTATCATCTCTTGCAGATAATACTACTACAACAGTTTTAGGAGTATTTGTTTTAATATCACCAATAATATCTACACTATTTCCATCTGGAAGCATCCAATCCATTAAAACTAAATCATAATTACGAATATCTAAATAATACTCACCATCTTTAAGAGTCTCAACAACATCACTTTGGTAACCAAATTCTTTTAGTCCCTCAGCAAGCATTTTATTTAATGTAACTTCATCTTCGATAATTAAAATACGCATATATTAATTTCCTATATCTATTTTATTTTAACGGAATGATAGCATAACTTTAGATTACTTTAAACTTTTTTTCAATTTTCTTTAAAAAAAGTTTAAATTTTAATTAAGTTTGCAGGAAGGATATTTAGTATTGATAGTTTTCACTTACACTAACTTCACAGTTTTTCATTATTGATGGTTTAGTTATTTTAATATCCAATGTTTGAACCTGTTTATAAGTTGATGATATTTTACTAGAAAGAGTATCTAAAGCATTCTCTATTAATAAATATTTTTTTTCTATCATATTTTTTTCTATCATATTGGCAATATCTGCATAATTGATAAAATTATCATTGTATAAATATTTTATTGTTAGATTAATAATTACATCTTGTGGAGTTTTTCTTTCAAAGTCTAAGATTCCAATAATTGCTTGGAATCTTAGATTTTCTATATGTATAGTCATAAATTATACTACTTTTTTTTCTTGACCATTAAAAAGGCGAATGAGATTTGGTATATGTTTGTAAAATAATACAAATGCTATGAAAATTATAGGTGCATGAGCTATATCTGGTTTAAGGATAAAACTTGCAATCACTAAGGCTGTAAGTCCTGCAAGTGAAGAGATAGATGATATTTTTATTGTTTTTGCACCAATTCCCCATACTAAAAGAGCAATAGCAGTTTCAATAGGGAGCATAAAAGCCATAACACCCATACCCGTTGCTATCCCTTTCCCACCTTCAAAAGCTAAGTAAGGGCTAAAACAGTGTCCAATAACAGCTAAAACAGCTATTCCCCAAAGAGTAGCTTCAGTTAATCCTACAAAATAGGCAATAGTTAAAACAAAAACACCTTTAAAAGCATCTAGTGCTAATGTAGCTATTCCTAGTTTTTTTGCTAATTCTGGATTAGTCTCTTTAACTACTCTTAAAACATTTGTTGCACCAATACTACCTGAACCACTCTCTTTAATATCTACACCAGCATACTTTTTAGCAAGAAGTAAACCAAAAGGGATACCACCAATAAGATAAGCCATAATAAAAAACTGAACATTTGTATTAAATAAAAAATCCATAAAAATACCTTTAAAAAAATTAGTGATATTCTACTTTAAAAATAGTTAGAATCTAATAAAATATAATTTTTGCTATAATACAAATAATAAAATTAAAGATAGGAAAATAGATTGCAACTAAGTGATAAAGAATTAAAAGAAAAAATAGAAAAACTAAAAAATAAATTAAGTGTAACGGTTGTTGCTCATTTTTATCAAAGAGATGAAGTTTTTGAGATTGGTGATATTACTGGAGATTCTTTAGAGTTAGCAACTAGAACAAGAGATGATGATGCTGAATTTGTATTATTTTGTGGTGTTGGTTTTATGGGACAGAGTGTTAAAGTTTTAAGTCCAGATAAAAGAGTAGTGATGCCAAAAATAGCTTCTTGTGCAATGGCAGAGATGATTAATGGTATTGAGTATGATGATGCAGTAAGAAGATTAAACGAAAGTGGAATAAAAAGTGAAAATATACTTCCAATAACTTATATAAACTCAAATGCAGAAGTTAAAGCAAAAGTTGGTGAGATGGGTGGAATGGTGTGTACGAGTTCAAATGCTAAACACATTATTACAACAGCATTAAAAGAGGGTAAAAAGATACTTTTTGTTCCTGATAGATGTTTAGGACAAAATATTGCAAATCAGATGGGATTAGAATCTTGTGTTATTGGTGATGGAAGTGATCTCAATGAATCAGATATTATCTGTTTTGATGGTTTTTGTTCAGTTCATCAATTATTTACAGTTGATGATATAACTTTTTATCGTAAAAAATATAAGGATATTTTAATTGCTGTTCATCCAGAGTGTGATCCTGCCATTTGCGATGCATCAGATTTTGTTGGTTCAACTTCTCAGTTAATCAAATATATCAAAGAGCTACCAGCAGATCAAAAAGTAGCAGTTGGAACAGAATTTAATATGGTAAATAGACTTAGACCAAATAATACATATGTACTATCATCTACAAAACCTGAATGTCCTACAATGAATGAAACAACACTAAAAGATGTTTATTTAACTCTAAAAGCGATAGATGATGGTGCACCAATAAACGAGATAAGTGTTGATGAAAAAACTCAAAAATGGGCAAAAATAGCATTAGAAAGAATGTTGGCATTATGATAGAAGAGTTTGTAAAGGCTACATTGGCTGAAGATGTTGGTCGTGGTGATTTATATGCACTAGTAGAACCAAGTATAAATGCTAGTGCTAAGATTATTGCTAAGAGTGATGGTGTTGTTGCAGGAAGAAAATATATAGATGTGTTAAGTGATTTAGAAACTTTTGATATTGAGTGGTTAGTAGATGATTCTCAAAGATTTGTGAAAGGGGATATTATCGCTAAAATCAATGGTGATTCTCATACTCTTTTAAAAATAGAGAGAACACTATTGAATATGCTTTTACATGCAAGTTCAATAGCAACATTAACTAGTAAATATGTAGACATAATTGAACCATACGGAGTTAAACTACTTGACACTAGAAAGACAAGACCAATGTTAAGAGTTTTTGAAAAGTATGCAACAAGAACTGGTGGGTGCGTGAATCATAGAATGGGATTAGATGATTCGCTTATGATAAAAGATACACACTTAAAAACAATAAAAGATTTGAAATCATATATACTAAAGGCAAGAAAACAGGTTCCATTTACTACAAAAATAGAGATAGAAGCTGAAACTTTTCATATTGCAAAAGAAGCAATGTATGCTGGAGCAGATATTGTGATGTGTGATAATATGACACCAACACAAATTCAAGAGATAGTAAAGTATAGAGATGAAAATTTCTCTTATGTTTTATTAGAAGCTAGTGGAAATATTTCAATTGATACAATAGAATCTTATGCCAAAAGTGGAGTAGATGCAATCAGTAGTGGTTCATTAATCCATCAAGCTAATTGGATAGATTTATCGATGAAGATGGATTAAAGCCTTATAGCTTTCTTTCATCACGATGTAGTTTTCTATCTTTTTTGACAGAAGATTTCCAAAAATGATTTACTAACCAATATCCACTCAGTGAACCAACAATAGAAAAAATCAAAGTTCCAAAATATAGAGGGATAAATATATCGTCAATATTTGTACTAAACCAGTCAAGAGTCATCTCAACAGGTGCAATCTTGTTTCCTAGTATCATAGAACCAGTTAAATATTCTAAATAGTACATAGGTGGCATAGTAAAAGGGTTACTTAACCAACACATTGCAATTCCAATAGGGACATTAAACTTAAAAAATGGCATCATTGCTATTACAGCCAACATCTGCATAGGCATTGGAATAAATGCTATAAATAGACCTATTAAAATACCTTTTGAAACCATAGCTCTATTTGTAGATAGATACTCTTTTGGAATTTTATATTGATGTAAAAATGTTCTTAGTTTATCATTTTTACTTATTTTCTTTAGTTTTTTTCTAATCATTAAAAATCACTCACTTTGTTTTAATTCTGTCAATAATAAATTTAAACATATTATAATATTAAGCGCTTATATTTTAAGCTTAAAGCATAGAGTTAATATAAATATTATTATATAATAGGGTAGATTTAGGGTATTTATATGCTAAAATTCAATATATTATTTAAAAAAGAGTAGCAATGTCATTTGAAAAACTAGGATTAATCAAGCCTTTACTTGGTGCAATTAAAGAGTTAGGGTATCAACACCCAACAACAATACAAAAAAGAGCTATCCCATTAGTTTTAGCAAAAAGTGATATTTTTGCTACGGCTCAAACAGGAACAGGTAAAACTGCGGCATTTGCTCTTCCAATTCTACAAAGACTTAGAAAAACAGAAGCAACAGAGGATAGAGCAGTAAAAGCTGTAATCCTTTCACCAACTCGTGAACTCTCCATTCAGATTTATGAAGATATATCTAATTATGCAAAACATATGAAAGTAGAGTGTGCAGTTTTAGTTGGTGGTAAAGATATAGTTTCACAACAAAAAGCGATGAAAAAAGGGGTGGATATTATTATCGCTACACCGGGTAGATTTTTAGAACATATTGAGAATGGACTAAAAATAAACTCTGTTGAGGTTTTAGTTCTTGATGAAGCAGATAGAATGTTGGATATGGGTTTTACGAAAGATATTAGAAAAATTCATCCACTTTTACCAAAAAAACATCAAACACTTCTTTTTTCAGCTACATATAGCGATAAGGTTAGAAAATTATCAAAATTAGTTCTTAGAAGTCCAGCATTTCTTGAGACATCTAAAAAGAACTCAACGGTTGATACTATAAATCAAATTGCTTATATGGTAGATACTACTAGAAAGGCAGAACTTTTAGCATATATTATTGGTTCAAGAAACTTTCCACAAGTTTTAGTATTTACTAGAACAAAAGTGAGTGCGAATGAGCTATTTGAAGAGTTGAAAAAAGATGGTCTTAAATGTGGATTACTTCACGGAGATATATCTCAAGCAAAAAGATTAAAAACTTTAAATGAGTTTAAGGAGATGAAAGTAAGAGTTCTCGTAGCTACTGACATAGCATCCCGTGGATTAGATATCGAGGAACTCCCATTTGTTATTAACTATGAACTTCCATCAGTTCCCGAAGATTATGTACATCGTGTTGGAAGAACAGGAAGAGCAGGGCGACATGGTGAAGCTATTACTCTTTTAGATATTTATGAAAAATATGATGTAAGAGATATTGAGAGAGTTATTGGTCAGAAGATTCCACAAGAAACTGTTGAAGGATTTGAACCAGACCCAACTATCAGAAGAAAAGATCAAGAAGATTTGAAATTAAAATCTGAACATAAAAAACCTCAAAAGAAAAAAGCGAGACACTTTAGTAAAAATACGAGTGGTGTTGAAACAAAAAAAACTAGAACAAGCAAGAAAAGAAGAACTACAAAGAGGGATTAGTGCTTTTAGAAAGCTTAAATTTTTTATATATTTTTAACTAGAAGAGTAGATAGAATCATAGTAAGATTCTATCTATTCATCATCAAATAGATGATGATAGAGTAAGCCATAGCTGATATATGTCATAGGAAGAGTCCAAATAAGTCCTATTCCTAGTGGTATAGCACTAATAACAATAATGATTCCACTAAGTAAAGCCAATCCAAAAAAGTTAAACCATTGTTTTGTAACAGTTTTACGAGATAACTCCATCGCTTCCCAAGTTCCTAAACCTTTATCCACAACTAATTGGTATGTAAAAAGATAGGATATGCTTAGATATATTCCAGGTACGATAAGAAACAAAAATCCTAAACTAACTAAAATAGTTATGCTCATATAGGTGATGATGATTGAATACATCATATTGTAATAATTAAAAATAGATGGAACATCTATCTCTTGATCTCTTGCTATTGAAACACCAAACATTGTAAGACCAACAGCGATAGGCACAGTTACTGGAGCAGATAATATACCAGCTATATATTGATTTGCAAGGGAACCAGTAGTTGGAAAGATAAACTCTAAAATAGAATTTGTGATTACTGATATAATAATGAAAATTAAAACTGCACCTGCAAATTTTAATTTTATACCATCTGTCCGTTTTAAACCCTCTTTTAATAGAGGAATAATTAAAAATTCATAATCATCTAAATCTCTATTTTGCATCAGAATCCTTTTGTTGTATTATTTGATGTTATTATAGCTCAAATATGATATTATTTTATTATGTATAAAAATTATGAATTAGAGATATTATATAAAGATGAATATATAGTTGTTATAAATAAACCGAGTGGGCTTTTAGTTCATAAATCTATAATAGATAGACATGAGATATTTTATGCAATGAAGATTCTTCGTGATCAAATAGGTCAGTGGGTTTTTCCAATTCATAGACTAGATAAACCTACATCTGGAGTATTACTTTTTACATTAGATAAAGAGAGTGCAAAATTGATGTCGGAGCAATTTAAAACACATTCGGTTATAAAAAAATATATAGCAGTTGTTCGTGGTTACATTGATGAGAGTGGAATTATAAATCATCCAATAACTCAAAAACTTGATAAGATAGCTGATAAAAATAGCACACAAAAAGAACCACAAGAAGCATTAACATTTTATAAGCTTTTAGATAAAGTAGAACTTCCACATAGTGTAGGTAAGTATGACAAAACTAGATATTCTTTAGTTGAATTATTGCCACAAACAGGGAGGAAACATCAGTTGAGAAGACATATGAAGCATCTTTCTCATCATATTTTAGGTGATACTAAATATGGGAGAGGTGAACACAATAAGATGATAAGAAAAAATTATAGTTGTAATAGATTATTATTACACGCTATAAGTTTAACTTTTACCCATCCTTATAGTGGAAAGAGGATAAAAGTGGATGCAAAGTATGATGATATTTTTTTGTCTATTTTCAAATCTTTTAAATGGGATTTAAAATAAAACTATGATAATGATGAAACTAAAGTTTTATATAAAGCTTTAATATTTATTGGCTTAGAAAGATGCCCTTGCATTCCAGAATCTTTAGATTTTTGTATATCTTCTGTTGAAATATCAGCACTTAAAGCAATTATAATAATATCATTATTGATACTATTTTCTCTTATCTTTTTACTAGCCTCATAACCATTTAGTTTAGGCATATTAATATCCATTAAAATCAATTTATATGGGTATTTATTTTCATTTAAAATTTGAATACACTCTTGACCATCATTAGCAAAAACAATCTCTATCTCTGTATCTAATAATAAACCTTTCATTACTCTTTGGTTAATTAAATTATCTTCAGCAATTAATATTTTATGTTTTCCAAGCTGTTTTAAATCATCTTTTGTATAATCATCTTTTTTTACAGTTTTAGAATTTTTATAGTTATAAAGATTCATAATAATTTCAAGAAGCATCTGTTGGTTAAATGGTCTTTTTAGGTAGCTATACTTATCAAAATCTTCATTATTAATATCACTCTGATTGTCTATCCAATCTTTTATAATAACTATTTTATCTATATTTCTTAAATTAATAGTGTCAATAGATTTTTTATCAAATAAATTTTCATCAATAAATAATATATCAAATTTATTGTTTTTTAAATGCTCTTTAGCATCATTAATATTAGAAAAATTAGTTATATTTAGATGAAAATATCCTAGCATATATTTAAGTGAATGAGCAGATTTTTCTCTTGATTCAATAATTAAAACTTTTTTATTAATGAGCTCTTTTGAAGGTAATCTATATTTTCTTTTAGATTTATTTGTATCTTTTTCTAATCTAAGATTAACAAAGAAAGATGTTCCTTTCGTATACTCACTCTCTGCCCAAATTTTCCCGTTCATTAGTGTAGAGAGTTGCTTAGATATTGATAAGCCTAAACCTGTTCCACCATATTTTCTACTTGTATCATTATCTGCTTGTGTATAGTTTTGGAAAAGGGTATTTAGTCTATCCTCTTTTATACCGATTCCAGAATCTTTTATTTCAAATTGAATATAAGATTCTTTATCACTATTTGTTACTTCTCTTACATAAAGAGCTATGCTTCCCTCTTCTGTAAATTTTACAGAGTTACTTAGTAGATTTAATAATATTTGTGAGATTCTAAGAGGATCTCCAATAAAGTTTTTTTCAACATTATAATTGATGTCAAAAATAAGTTCTAAATTCTTTTCTTTTGTTTTTAAGCTAATCATATCTGCTAGATAATCAAGAATCATATTTAGGTTAAATGATATATTTTCAAGAGTAAGTTTACCTGCTTCTATTTTAGAAAAATCTAGAATATCATTAATAATGCCTAGTAGCATATTTGAAGATCTATTAATAGTCTTTACATTTTTCATCTGATGACTTAAAAGTTTATTATCATCCATAAGAATTTGGCTCATCCCTATAATAGCATTCATAGGGGTTCGAATCTCATGGCTCATACTTGCAAAAAAATCACTCTGTGCTTTTAATCTATTTTCCATCTCTTGTAGTTTATTTTCATAATTTACAATCTGTTTTGAATGTTCTACATCTAGTTTCTCATATTCATACATATGACGAAGTAAAAGCTCGTTTTCATCAGAGTTAATTATAACATCTGAAATAATATTATGAATAGAATCTCTAGTTAAAGGTTCATAAAGAAAGTGTTTTATTTTACTTTTATAAAAATCTGATTTTTCTCTATCTCTATCAAA
>Ga0256842_1000416_pt1 | contig 37555 bp, 36 predicted proteins | sample 4559240metaG_FD_185973 | JGI IMG/M metagenome (GOLD analysis project Ga0256842, IMG submission 185973) | Hydrothermal vent microbial communities from Guaymas Basin, Mexico - 4559-240 | ecosystem: Environmental > Aquatic > Marine > Hydrothermal vents | place: Mexico: Guaymas Basin | collected...
GCACTATTTTTAATGGTTTTAAAATTATGGTAGAATTGAAGATGTAGAATGGTTAATCTTGTGAAATTTGGATTTTTCAGGGTTGACTAAATATTTCAAAAGAAGAAAAATATCCCCAACCCAAAGAATTATACAGGAGTTGAATGACGGTTTAGAGTTTGGCATATGCACCACTTCTGAAACCGCTATATTATTTGAGATAAAAAAATGGATACCCGAGCTCATAATAATCTCACCCGAGTACCTTGCGAACGATATGCTTAATATCATAAAAGAGTATGAAAAAAATCAAACTATTTCTTCGGTCTAAAAGCCTTTATGACATTTTCATCCGTTTCTATGTATGGTCCCTCAAGTAAATCTATGCAGTATGGAATAGCTGGAAAAACTACATCAAGACACTCTCTTATGCTTTTTGGTTTGCCGGGGAGGTTGACTATGAGGGTTTTTCCTCTTATGCCGGCTGTTTGTCTTGAGAGTATGGCTGTGGGTACATACTTTAGGCTTACTTGTCTCATAAGCTCACCAAATCCGGGCATCATCTTATCACATACCGCTTCGGTGGCTTCGGGAGTCACATCTCTTTTAGCAGGTCCTGTACCGCCTGTGGTGACGATAAGGCAACATCCCTCTTTGTCTGCCATCTCTATGATGGTTTCCTCTATTGTTTTTTGATCATCTGGTATTACTTCATATATCTCCGTCCAAGAGCTTTTTAAGTACTCATCTATGGTGTCTATGATAGCTTTTCCCGAAATATCCTCATAAACTCCTTGACTTGCTCTATCAGAAGCCGTAATGATGCCTATCTTTATATCTAAACTCATAGTAAATGTCCCCCATTGTTTATAAAATATACCTCTGTGAATTCTTTGAAAAATTCGAGAGCCTTTATGCTGTGTATTATACTATCTTTTTTGCCAAGATACACCTCTATCTTTACACCTTTTTGTAAAACTTTTTCTATATCCTCTTTTTTCCATTTGTGGTAAAGCAGGATTTTTAAATCCTCTAAAGAGTCCTCTTTTTTATATTTGTCTATATTCAAATCTTTCGGATAGATGGCATTTTTGTAAAAATTCTTTAAATATCTATATTTATCTTTTCTATATGAAATGATTTGCAGTTTTTTGAATTTTTCATCTCTGTCTTGAAAGAAAGCTGGAGAAAAGAGTTGAAGTGTGTCTATCCTTTTGTTTTGTTCAAGTGTGTATTTGAGGGCTTTTATGGCCCCATAGCTAAATCCTGCCGCACAAAAGTCGGTTTTTATCAAAAAATTATCAAAAAGTTCCTCTTCATTTTGAAAACAAAAACCGCTAAAAAACTTCATTGATGATCTTTTTTAATTCCTCTTTTGTAATGATTTCATAAGTTAGGATGTGTTCTTTTATCTTTTCTAATACCATCGAATATCCTTCAAGAAACTTTTTAATTTCACTTTTGGCATCTTCTAAAATATTAGAAGTATCTAGTTTATTTGGATAAAGAGTATTGCCCATGCCATATTTTTCAACCATTAAAGTTGCTAAGTCTTTGGCTTTTTGTAAATCGTTTATGGAGTTTGAAAATCTATCTTGATAAAATATTTCCGTAGCTACAATGCCTGATAAATATACCTTTATCTTAGAAATCATTTCACTTTTTGATTCGATCTCTTTATCTACATCTTTTATGCCATCACTCATGATAGATACTTTGTCAAACTTAAGATCAAACCAATATGCACTTAAAGCTTTTGCGGCTTGATATATGGCTTGTATCTCTTTTTCTCTATCGGAAAAACTTAGTATTTTCTTTTTTCCAAGTAAAACTTTGTCTCGTACAGCATAAAAATCACTCTCTTCTATGATATTTGAACCTCTTTTTAGTGCATTAATGGCTGCTTCATTAACAAGAGTTGATAGTGCGGCACCGCTAAAACCTACTGTTATATCTGCTATATTTTTTATATCTATGTTATGTTTTTTATTTTTGAGATAAATTTTTATGATGGCTTCTCTCTCTTTTTTATCCGGTAGAGAAACAAAAACTCTTCTGTCAAATCTACCCGATCTTAAAAGTGCCTCATCGAGTACTTCTATCTTATTGGTTGCAGCTATGACGATAACTCCGGAGCTATCCTCAAAGCCGTCCATTTCGGAAAGTAGTTGGTTTAGTGTGGATTCTCTTTCGTCGTTTCTGTAGTTTCCTCTTGCTTTTCCTACGGCATCTATCTCGTCTATAAAGATGATAGAGGGAGCATATTTTTTAGCATAAGCAAAAAGTTCTCTTACTCTTTTAGCTCCGATGCCCACATATATTTGAACAAATGATGAGCCGCTTTGATAGAAAAACGGTACATTTGCTTCTCCTGCTACGGCTTTTGCTATCATAGTCTTTCCAACCCCGGGAGGTCCCACAAGAAGTACTCCTTTTGGAAGTTTTATACCGAAATTTCTATATTTTGACGGATTTTTTAAAAAATCAACTATCTCTTGAAGCTCCTCTTTTACCTCATTGATACCCGCAACATCTTTGAAAGTTATATCCGATATGGCAGGTTTTATGGGGGTACTCATAAAATTATCAAGTTCAAAAGCACTCTGTTTGTTTCTCTCTTTTTCTATTTTCTCTATATTCTTCAAATCTTTTTTTCTAAGATAGAGGATAAAAGCAAATATCATCAAAAAGAGAATGATACCGCTTAGTATGTCATCTATAAATGTACTATTTTTTGCGATGGATACCGGAACCATAGAAAGAAGTTTTTTTATATCTACCCCATCTTTAATGATTTTATATCTTTTTCCTTGGGTAGTTTCTATGATAAGTTGATTATTATCAATCTTGGCAGATACAATATCGTAGTTTTTTATCAGTTCTTGATATGTTTTTTGACTGATATATTCAGCACTATTTCTATAGTAGCCAAATGCAAGTAAGATTAAAACAACAACAAGTGCAGCTATAGTGTATAAAAGCTTTTTATTTTTAAAATATTGCATAATTTGCATCCTCTTTAACTTCATAATTTACCATGGTAACCCACTCTTTATCTATGTTCATATCGCTTTTTATAAATATTTTATTATAGTATTGGTCGTATCCTGTATAATAACCGTTTTTAAACTCTTCGACAAGAACAACAAGCTCTTTGTTGATACTTTTTCTAAAATTATAGTTTTTTTTCTTGATTAAATCAACAACTTGCCTATGTCTCTCTTTGGCAACATCACCTTTTACCTGCTCTTTTATGGCTGCGGAGGGTGTACCATCTCTTTTGCTGTATGTAAAGCAGTGTATGTGGGTCAGAGGTAACTCTTTTAGTTTGCTATATCCGTCTTCAAATCTCTCTTTTGTTTCGCCTGGGTGTCCCACTATGAAGTCCGTTCCTATAGCAAAACCTTTTTGAGATAATTTTTCTAATAATTTTTTATCTTTATCATAAGAGTTTCTTCTGTGCATAAGTTTTAACATATCTTTATTGGTGTGCTGTAAGGCTATATGCAAATGTCTTTCAAGCCACTCCTCATTAAGTATTTCTATAAAATCATCATCTATCTGTATAGGCTCAATACTACCCAATCTTATCCTCTTGACACCTTTTATTTTTGAAATATTTTTTAAAAGTTTTCCAAGAGAAGTGTTTTTATCTTTTCCATAGCTTCCTATATTTGTACCTGTGAGGATAAATTCTCCATATCCATTTGAAGAGAGTATCTCTATCTGTTGCAATATTTTACTCTCATCTTGGCTTCTAGCATCTCCCCTAACAAATGGTATGATGCAGTAACTACATCTAAAGTTGCAACCCTCTTGTATCTTGATAAAAGCTCTATTTTTACCCTCAAAGTTATGCACTATACTCTTTTCTACCGATTTTAAGTCGCCTATATTGTAAAATCTATCATCATTTTTTAGTAGTGTGTTAATGTTTTCTTTTTGAGAGTGTCCGAAAACTCCAAATACTTTTTTATCGTTATATAACTCTTTGCCTCTGTTTATCGCTCCACATCCTGCAAATATTACTCTTTTTCCTAGTTTTGAAACTTTTGAGATATAGTTTCTAGCCGTAGAATCAGCCGAGTTTGTCACAGTACAAGAGTTTATAACAATAATATCCGCATCTTTTTCATTATCGACAATCTTAAAATCTTTCAGTTTTTCTATCATAACTTGAGTATCATAGATATTTGTTCTACAACCGAAAGTTTTGAAATAGACTTTTTTTTTCAGCAAATCACTTACTCTTCTAAAACAGATAATATCAAATCTTTTTCTATATCATCAAGCATTTTATAGTTACCTATATGGTCAAGCAGGATAAATTTTATCTTTTGGTTGCTACTTTTTTTATCAAGAAAAAAAGTTTCGTAAAAATGTTCCGAATCGACTATATCGTAGCTAACGGGTAAATCATATCTTTTTAAAAGTTCATAAACCCTATCAAATTCATCTTGGTTTAAAAGTCCAAGTTTCATGGCTAACTTGTTGGCCAATACCATACCTATAGCCACTGCTTCACCGTGAAGATATTTTTTGTAGTTTGTTTCATTTTCTATCACATGGGCAAATGTATGTCCATAGTTGAGTACGGCTCTGATTCCAGCCTCTTTTTCATCCATAGAAACAACTTTTGCTTTGATCTTTATGCACTCTTTGATAGCTTTTACTAAATTTTTCTCTTTATATAGACTGTTGTTTTCGAGCCATTTGAAAAAATCCCTATTAAAAGTTAGAGCCATTTTTATCATTTCGGCTACTCCGGCACTAAACTCTCTTTTTGGAAGTGTTTTTAAAAAAACTGTTTCGCAATAAACGGCTTTAGGCTGATAAAAAGAGCCTATAAGGTTTTTGCCGAATTTATTATTTACTCCTGTTTTACCCCCTACACTGGCATCAACTTGAGAAAGTAGAGTGGTTGGAATTTGGATAAAGCTTATACCTCTTAAGAAAATTGATGTTACAAACCCTGTCATATCTCCCACTACTCCACCTCCAAAGGCTATGAGAATCGATTTTCTATCAAGTCTATGCTCATTTAATCTATCGAGTATAAACTCTATAGTGTCAAGATTTTTATACTCTTCACCATCGGGGATAGTAACTATATATAACTCTTTTGCTGATACTTTATCCAATAAACTTTTTAAATGAAGTCCTGATACTTTTGGATTTGTTATGATGGCAACTTTTGAATCAAATTCTAAATGTTTCAAATCGTTGATAAAAATTTTATAACTTTTATCATTTTTTTCTTCTATATTTATATCTACTATCATCTTTGTCCTTCTATTTTTCTTCGCCTATCGGCATAAATACTTGATATAAGTTTTCAAGTTTGTAATGTAATTTTTGAAAATTGGTTGTAAAAAGTGAAAATATATTTGCATCTTTTACATCTTTATCAAAAGGTATAAATTCAATAGCATCACTTCTACTTTTTAACTCCATGATGGGGTTGTTTTTAGATTTGATGATATTAAAATGCCTATTAAACATTGCAGATAGATTTTTAAAATGTTGAATAAGTTCCTCATTTTTACTTAAATTTTCCGGATCATAATCATACAAATCTATATCAAATCCAAGTTGAGAAGATATATCAAATATAGTTGCTGTTATTTTTTCCATTTCAAGACTGTTTTGAGGGAGTAGTACACTTTTTTTTATCTTGCTAAAGTCATAATTTCCAACTTTTAATATAGGTATTTTAGCATCATAAAGTTGTGTTTTATATCTTTTAAATATTTTATTATTGACTACCATAAGACCAATATTTGCTATCTTTAAATCCTCTTTTAAAACTTTTTCAAAATCACTTTTTTCATAGTCTATAAAAACTCTTGTGGATCCGGTATTATAACTCTTTATCTTATTAAAACATTTGGAATAAGTCGGATTTATAACTTTAATGATAAGTTTTTGATTGTTTATCATTGAGTGCAATAAAAAAGCATTATTTATCATATTCATTATCTCTTTTTCGCAAGACATAAGCATATCTATAAGTATATAAATATTTTTGCCATATGGAGAAGGAAAAGAACCAAATTCCTGTTTTATACTTATATCTACTCCTCTTAAAATATTTGGATCGCCTATAACCAGCAAGACATCATTAGGTAATATCATGGTTGATTTGGTCGGAAGGATTAGAGAATTTGCCCTATATATTGCGGATATTTTCCAGTTTTTTTGCTTTATAGCGGAAATATGTCTATAAACATAGGGGCTGCCAAACGGCACACTTATCTCCATAATTTCACCGATGCCAAGACCTACATTTTGTGCTATAACGGAAACATTTGGTAAAAAGTCAAAAAGTCTTGAAGTGAGTATTTCTCCTGCACTCAACAAGGATAGATGATTATCTTCGTATTCTAATTTCCAGTTATCCAGTATGATTATATGCACATCCTTGCTGAGAATTCTGATATTTTTATATGTTTCTTCGGTATCAAATTTCTTTTTCATGACAATAAAAACTTCAACTATGCTATCATTAAATATAGATCTAAGTTTTGAAAAACTTGTAGGATCAAAGTTAAAATATTTAACTTGTGTAGCCTTTTTATCAGTTATTGTCTTTTCGTTGTAATAAACAACTTTATAATTATTGTCTGAAGATAGATCTGTGCAAACTCTTTCTAAAAATTGTTTTGCTACAATACCATCTGCTATTATTAATATCTCTTTCATTTTAATATTATAGCCAAAATTGCTTTGTAGGAAGATTAATGGATTTTAAGATAGATAACACAGATGCCAATGCAAGAGCTTGTACGATACAAACTGCTCACAGCACTATACAAACTCCGGTATTTATGCCCGTAGGTACTGTTGGTTCAGTTAAGTCGCTTGATAGTTATGATATGACTACACTTTTAGATAGTAAAATCATACTTGCAAACACATATCATATGTATTTAAGACCGGGTGAAAAAACAGTTAAAGAGTTTGGCGGATTGCATGGTTTTACCAAGTATGATAGGAGTTTTTTAACAGATAGTGGCGGTTTTCAAGCATTTTCCTTGAGTAATATATCAAAAGCTGATCATGACGGTATAAAATTTAAAAGTCATATAGACGGCTCATCTCACTACTTTACTCCTGAAAAAGTTTTGGATATAGGATATGCTTTAAACTCCGATATTATGATGATACTTGATGATTTGGTTGCTTTGCCCGCCACCAAAGAGAGGGTCAAGTTGTCTATACAAAGAACTTTTGAATGGGCAAAAAGATCAATAGAGTATCACAATAAAATGAAACTATCGGAGGCAAATTCCAAACAGAATATTTTTGCTATTATCCAAGGCGGAACGGATAAAGAGTTTAGAAAGATTTCTGCTGAAGGGTTGGTTTCTCTTGAGGATTTTGACGGATATGCTATCGGAGGACTTAGTGTAGGGGAAAGCAATAAAGAGATGTATGATATAGTAGAGTACACCACTCCTTTTATGCCAAAAAACAAACCAAGATATTTGATGGGGGTGGGAACTCCAGAAGATTTGGTAGAAAATATTCAAAGAGGTGTAGATATGTTTGATTGTGTTATGCCGACAAGAAATGCAAGAAACGGTACTTTATTTACTACATATGGAAAAGTAAACATAAAATCCTCAAGATATAGACTATCCGATGAACCTATCGATAAGGAGTGTGATTGTTACACTTGCAAAAGATACTCTCTTGGGTATATGCATCATCTTTTCAGAGCTAAAGAGCTTACATACTTTAGACTCGCTTCATTGCACAATCTTCACTACTATCTAAATCTAATGAAAAAGGCGAGAGAAGCTATTTTGACCAATAAATTTGGTAAATTTAAGGAAAATTTTTATTCCAAGAGGGTATAATCCTACTTTGTATATTTAATTTGATTTAAAGGTTGGACTATGTTAAAAACAATTAAAGCCAAGTTAATGGCAACAACACTGCTATTTTTTATAGTCGGTTCTATTGTGCTATTAATTTTTATCTCATACAACTCTAATAAAATTCTTAAAAATGCTACGAGTAATAATATTAAAACACTTAGTAGTGCCATATTTGTTGCTATTAGAACAAGTATGAATATGGGAGATTCTAAAGTAGTTGAAGATACGATAAAAACGATAAAAAAGATAAAAGGTATCGAAGAAATTACAATTGACAAATCAAAAGATGTTATAAAAGCTTTTGGATTAAAAGATGCTTTTGCTGCCAATCCAATTGTAAAGAAGATATTTGAAACAAAAGAGCAAAAAATTATAGAGCATAATGACAAAGCACATTATTTGGAACTTTTTAAACCTTTAATAGCAACAAAAGAGTGTTTAATGTGTCATGCTACTTCTAAAAAGGGTGATGTATTGGGGGTAATGAGTTTAAAATTGTCTCTTCAAAAGAGTGACGAAGAGATTAGTGCATTTAACAATTCTACAGTTATAGGCTTGATAGTAGGTGTTATTGTTGCTGTGATAGGATTTTTACTATTTTTCAAAAAAGAGATTCTTAAGCCTCTTGATTTTCTAACTTTAAGAGTTAAAGATATAGCTACGGGTGATGGGGATTTGACAAAAAGACTTCATTTTTCAAAAGAAGATGAACTTGCAAAAGCTGGAAAATGGATAGATACTTTTATAGCCAAAGTTCAAAACTCTATATCAGAAGCTAAAAATTCAAGTCAGCAAAATCTTATATTGTCGGATAAATTAGATACAAATTCCGCTTTAGTTAGTAAAAAAATTCACCAAAATCTATCTTTGATAGAAGAAACTAACGATATGAGTGTGGATATGAAAACTATACTCGAAGATACTGTCGCAGGTGCTCAAAAAAGCAAAGAAGATGTTGAAATTGCAGATAAAAAGTTAGAAAAAGTTAGGGATAGTATAAGTAATATTGCAGAAAAAATGCAATTAGAGTCTCAAGCCGGAATTGAACTTGCTCATAGAATAAGCGAATTAAATAAAACAGCCGAAGATACTAAGGCAGTATTAAGTAAGATATCCGAAATCTCCGATCAAACAAATCTTTTAGCTCTTAATGCTGCTATAGAAGCGGCAAGAGCAGGTGAATATGGAAAAGGTTTTGCTGTAGTTGCAGATGAAGTTAGAAAGCTTGCCGAGCAAACACAAAAAGCTCTTCTTGAGATAGATGCTACTACAAATTTGATGGTTCAAGAGATTGCAAATGCGAGTGGCAGTGTAAGTAAAAATGCCAAAAATATAGAAGAATTGACTAATGTTGCGATAATGACCAATGAAGAGGTTGATGAGACATCTCATACAGTTAGAAATGCACAGAGAGTATCTGAAAAATCTCTTGCCGAATCCATCGAACTTGCAAAGTATATTGAAAAAGTATTTTCTAAAATTAACCACATATATCAATTTTCAAATGAGAATATAAAAACAATAGATGAGATAAAAATTATAGCAGATCAAGTAAAACTTGCTGCCAAAGATTTAAATAATAAATTAAATAGTTTTAAAACAAATTAATATTTCACTATACTTCAAAGGTGTTTTTTAAAGTTATACAAAAGCATAGTTGAAAACATATCAGGAATTAGGCTTAAAGCCTAATTCTAACTGATTTTTCATGTGCTGTCAATCCCTCTATGTTTGCAAGTAATGCACAAGACTTCCCTATCTCTTTCAAGCCGTTATCGCTTATGCTAATGATTGAGGATTTTTTAATAAAATTATCAACACTTAGTGGTGAATAAAATCTTGCAGTACCTCCGGTAGGAAGAGTATGATTTGGTCCGGCTATATAGTCGCCTATGGGTTCCGGAGTATTTTTTCCAAGAAATATAGCTCCTGCATGTTTTATAAGCGGTAGTAATTCAAAAGGATTTTCTACCATAAGTTCAAGATGCTCTGGAGCTATTTTATTCATCAAATCTATTGCTTGGGTAATCTCTTTTACGACGATTATCGCCCCTCTTGTTTCTATCGACTTTCTTGCTATCTCTTCTCTTGAAAGAGATTTTAACATTGTATATATGTGATCTTTTGTTTTTATTGCTAACTCTTTGTCTATTGTTATCATAATGGAACTTGCCATTTCATCATGTTCGGCTTGAGAGAGTAAGTCTATAGCAAGATATTTTGAATTTGCTTTTTCATCGGCTATTATACCTATCTCGCTTGGACCTGCTATCATATCTATATTTACTTCACCATAAACTAATTTTTTTGCAGTAGCCACAAAGATATTACCCGGACCCGTTATAACATCTACTTTTGGTATATTTTTAGTACCGTAAGCCATAGCAGCTATAGCACTTGCCCCTCCTACTTTAAAAGCTTTTTTTATACCGCATAGATAAAGTGCTGCCAGCAATAGTTCATTTATCTCAGCATTTGGAGTAGGAGTACAAACTACTATCTCTTTTACTCCGGCAACTATCGCAGGTATGGCATTCATAAGTAAAGAGCTTGGATATGCAGCTTTTCCTCCCGGGATATAAAGACCAGCTCTTTCGACGGGAGTGATTTTTTGTCCTGTCATACTTCCGTTATCTTCAAAATCTATCCATGATTTTGGTAACTGTTTTTTATGAAAAGATGTGATTCTGTCATATGATAAATGGAGAGCTTTTTTCAAATCTTCATCTATATTTTCATAAGCTTTTTTCATACTATCTTGTGAAATCTCCAAATCTTCATCCGATTTTGGTGACCACTTGTCAAACTTTTTGATATGCTCAAATATTGCTTCGTTTTTTCTCTCTTTTATATCTTTCAATATACTGGAAACGATTGGAGTTACCGTATCGATATCCATCTTTCCTCTAATTAATAGTTCATTAAACTCATTATCAAAATTTTTATCATCTATTTGTAAGACTTTCATCACATTTCCTTTTATATCTTTGTAGCATTGATTCATTGCCTTTTATTCCACCTTGATGAATGTAAAGTATCTTTTCATCTTCGGAAGGTTTTGATGATCTTAAGTTTTTAACCATTTCGCTAAAACCAATAGGATCATAAAGTAAGTCAAACTCAATGCTGGTTTGCTGACATAATTTTATCCAAAATTTGTATAATTCACAATCAAGTTTTCCAAAATGATACTTTTTTGTATCTAATATTTCAGGATGATAACTCTCATTTTTGCAGAGTGAATAAAATTGTTCTTTTAGATACTCCTTTCCTCCTACACAAGCTACGGTATAAACTTTTGCATCATCATTAAAATCTCTTATGGATTGTTGCAAGAAAAGTGCAGTAGTACCGGTGCCGGAAGGTAAAAATATCTTTAGTTTTTTAATATTGTTATCTTTTTTGTACTCTATTATCTCTTTTGACAGCATAGATATACCGTATTTTGAAGTTTCACATCTACCACCTTCTGGTATGTAGAGTGTTGAGCCTTTTTTTACCGTTTTTGAGAGATTTTTCAAAAAAGCATGTTTTAAGTTGTCAAATATTTTTATTTTCATACCATTTTTGACAGCATATTTATAGTTTCCAACGGGATACTCTTTTAAAAAATCCGGTATATGATTTGTATAATACTCAAATTTTATACCTTTATCTTTGCATAAAACGGATAGAGAGTACATTGCATTTGATTGGTTTGAGCCGAAAGAGACTATCTTATCAATACCACTCAAATCCTTTTCAAGAAAGTAGATAAATTTTCTTGCTTTATTGCCGGAAAAGTCGGGATGAAGTAAATCATCCCGTTTTATGAGTATATCAAAGCCGAAACATTCGATGCTTTGAATAGGAGAGTTGTTAATTTCTATCAATACAGTTCAAATCTTTAAAAGCTTCGATTAGTCTGTTTTTCATAGATACTTCGCCTTCCCTTAACCATTTTCTGGGATCGTAGTATTTTTTATTGGGTTTGTCGTCGCCTTCCGGGTTGCCTATTTGGGCTTGTAGATAGTCATGATATTTTTCTACATATCCCTTAACACCATCCCAAAAAGCCCATTGTGTATCGGTATCTATATTCATCTTAACTACACCGTAACTGACTGCCTCTTGAATCTCTTCATGAGTAGATCCGCTACCTCCGTGAAATACAAAATTGACAGGTTTTTGAGCCGTATTGTATTTTTTCTCTATATATTTTTGTGAATTATCTAAAATCTTTGGAGTAAGTACGACATTGCCCGGTTTATATACTCCATGTACATTTCCAAAAGATGCGGCTATAGTAAATTTATCACTTATCTTGCTTAATCTTTCATAAGCAAGAGCTACATCTTCGGGCTGAGTATATAGTCTGGAGTTGTCTATATCGCTATGGTCTATACCGTCCTCTTCACCGCCCGTTACTCCCAGCTCAATCTCAAGAGTCATATCTATGGCACTCATTCTTTTTAGATATTCTTCACATATAGAGATATTTTCCTCTAAATCTTCAACGGATAAATCTATCATATGTGAGCTAAATAGAGGTTTACCGAGTCTTTTGTAGTGTTGTTCTCCCGCATCAAGTAAAGCATCAATCCATGGGAGAAGCTTTTTGTTTGCATGGTCTGTATGTAAAATGACAGGTACACCATAGGCTTCCGCCATACTGTGTACATGCATAGCACCGCTGATAGCACCTAAAACCGCTCCTTTTGAGCTATCTATACCTTTACCGGCAAAAAAAGCAGCACCTCCGTTTGAAAATTGTATGATTATAGGAGAATTTATCTCTTTTGCCGACTCAAGTGCTGCATTTATGGAGTTTGTTCCGACTACATTTACAGCAGGAAGAGCAAAATTTTGCTCTTTTGCCAAAGAAAACAGTTTTTGCATATTCTCCCCGACAACTACACCCGGTTTAATCAAGTCTAAAACTTTTTTAGTACTGCTCATTTTATAACTCCTGTCAATATATTAAAATTTTTGTATTTTTGCTTTTGCTCTTAATTTTTTTGCTATAGCTTGTACTTTCTTTTGAAATGCAACTACTTTAAGCTGAGCTTTGATTCTATTTTTTACATTTTCAAAAGGAATTTTTCCTCCGTCTTTTTTTGCTTCAACATAGATAACATGGTATCCAAATTGTGTTTTAACCGGTTTGGTAGTAATCTCTCCAGCTTTTAAAGCAAATGCCGCATTAGAAAATGCCGGAACCATTCTTTTTTTGGTAAACCATCCGAGTTCTCCACCGTTTGCACCACTTGGTCCTGTAGATTTGGTTTTTGCAAGTTTTATAAATTTACTCTCAAGTTTTTTACCTTTTAAGCCTTTTAGCTGAGATATGATATCTTTAGCCTCTTTTTCCGTCTTTACAAGAATATGTCTTGCTTTTACTTGAGGAGGCTGAACAAATTTATTGCTATATTTATCATAGTATGCTTTTGCTTCTTTGTCGGTTATTTTAACATTGCTATACTCTTTTTTCATCCAAGTCTCAAGTGCTAAATTTGTTTTTAATTTTGCAAGTGCTTTTTTGTAAGTTTTTGTTTTTTCTATTCCTGATTTTATAGCTTTTTGTGAGAGTAGTTTGCTATCTATTGCCTGCTCAAGTATCTTTTGTTGAGTTTGCTTGGGAAGTACATCATAATTTATCCTGGGATCTCTTACAATCATTGCAATATCATCTGCCGTTACATTCATCCCATTTACCGTAGCATATACTTTCTCTACCGCAAATGCGGAACTTGTTAGCATTACTGATGCTGTTACTACACTTAAAATAGTCTTTCTCATCTTTATCCTTTTAAAAAATTTGTATTATTATAGCTGAAAAAAGTAACTCTAAAGTTAATCAGCTCATATTATGATAAACATTTTGAACATCGTCGTCCTCTTCAAGAACTTCGATAAGTCGTTCAACTTTTTGTGCAACATCATCATCAACATCCACTTCATTGTTGGCAACTAATTCCACGGAGCTGTCCATAATATTTACATCAAGTTTTTCAACTGCCTGCAAAAGCTCATTGAAGTCTGCAGGGTCAGATTCAAGCAGTATAAAATCATCAAACTCTTTTATATCACTTGCCCCATTATCCATAGCCACTTCCATAACTTCATCATCTTTTTCACTTCTTTCAACCGTTATGATACCTTTTTTATCAAACATCCAAGCTACACATCCACTTTCACCCATACTGCCACCGTTTTTTGAAAAAGCATGTCTTATAGAAGCAACCGTTCTATTTTTATTGTCAGTCATGCACTCAACCATGATGGCCACTCCATTTGGACCGTATCCTTCATAAGTAATTTCGTCATAATGAACACCTTGAAGATTTCCCGTAGCTTTGTCTATGGCTCTTTGGATATTGCCTTGAGGCATAGAAACTGCTTTTGCTCTCTCAACTGCAAGCCTTAAGGAAGCATTACTGTCAAGATCTCCACCGCCAGCTCTTGCTGCAGTTGTTATATCTTTTATAGCTTTAGTAAAAACTTTTCCTTTTATTGCATCTTGTTTTGCTTTGACATGTTTTATCTTTGACCATTTATTGTGTCCGGACATACCATTCCTTATCTTTAAAATTTTATAGATTATAGTTAAAATATCTTTAAAATATTGTAAATTTTGCTCCAAAGTGATACAATACTATAAAAATTTAAAAGAGGTAGGTTTTGCAAATCAATAGAGTAAAACAAGCTATAGAGGATATCAAGTCCGGTAAAATGGTTATCATGATAGACGATGAAGATAGAGAAAACGAGGGCGATTTAGTATATGCAGGTACCTTTTCTTCTGCGGAAAAGGTAAATTTTATGGCAACACATGCAAAAGGATTAATATGTGTATCTGTCAATAAAGATATATCTGATAGATTAAAGCTCTCACCTATGGTAAAAGATAATAATTCTCAACATGAAACAGCTTTTACGGTAACAGTCGATGCGAAAGAGTGTACAACAGGAATTTCCGCTTATGAAAGAGATATGACTATAAAAGTTTTAAGCAATTACAATTCAAAGCCTTCGGATTTGGTTAGACCCGGGCATATTTTTCCTCTTATCGCAAAAAAAGGAGGAGTGCTTGTAAGGACAGGTCATACAGAGGGATCTGTTGATTTATGTAAAATGGCAGGTTTATCTCAAGTAGCTGTTATATGTGAAGTTATGAAAGATGATGGAACTATGGCAAGAAGAGATGATTTGGAACTTTTTGCAAAAAAACATAATTTAAATATCATTTATATATCCGATCTTGTCGAATATAGGTTGCAAAATGAATCTCTTATACGAGAGATAGCTGAAGCGAAAGTAAAGTTTATGGATAGTAATGCCAAAAGGATAGATTTTATCGATCATAAAGATTCTCATCATATAGTTTATCAATTTGGAGCTTTAAAAGAGACTACGAATGTTAAATTTCACAATGTAGGATTGGATATAGATTTGTTATCAAATGACAAAAGATACAACAATCTTATAAAATCTATAAAATATTTACAAAAAAATGGGGGTTTGCTTGTCTTTTTGGAAAAAGAGGAAAACAGAAATCCCTATATGAAAGAGTATGGCATAGGTGCAGGAATACTTAAAGATATGAAAGTTAAAAACATAAAACTTCTTGTTGGTAAAAAAGGAGTAGAATTTGTAGGTCTTAGCGGTTTTGGACTAAATGTTATTGAAGAGATTGAAATAGGCTGATAAAAATAAGAATTTATATAACTTTCAGACAAGATATCAAGATTAGATTTTTTTAGTTTCAAAGAGATGTTAACTACTTGTGAGATTTGAATTTACTAAAAATAACAAAGGAGAAGTGTTGTTGAAAGATTTATTGTATGCTGGGCTTGGTGCAGCTTCTATCATGAAAGATAGCATTGAAGAAGAGGTTAAAAAGCTCGAAGAGAAAGGGAAAATCAAAAAGGATGATGCGAAGAGTTTTTTAGAGTCTCTTCAAAAGAGGGGAGAAGAGGAGGATGATAGAGTTAAAAAGCTATTTAAAAATACCATAAAAGAGGTGATAGACGAGCTTGGCTTGGCTACGAAAGAGGATATACAAAAACTTAAAGAGGAATTGACATCAAAGGATTGAGATATTATAACCCGTTGAGGGTGTATAGTGTATTTTCTTTTTTGCTGACCCTCTATCTTATCATCAAAAAAAAGGAGAAATTTCTCTTTTTTAAACCTTTAAAGCCAAAAGAACTAAAAGAGAGTATTTCCACTTTGGGTGCGAGTTTTATCAAATTGGCTCAAGTTTTGGCAACAAGATCGGACTTTTTTTCGGAAGATTATTTAAGTGAGTTAAAAGAGTTGCATGATAAGTTGCCTCCGATGAAAGAGTTTGAATTTGATGATGTTTTTAGGGATGCTTTTGGTAAAGGCGATATATTTGAAAATTTTGAAAAAGAGCCTATAGCATCAGCCTCTATAGGTCAAGTCCATAAAGCTTATTTGAAAAATAATACAAAAGTCGCAGTAAAGCTTAGAAGATACAGCATACAAAGGCAGGTAAAAGCGGATATAAAAATAATAATTTTTTTCAATACCCTTTTTAAACCGCTATTTAGCACATATACTAAAAATTCCATTGATGCGGTAATAAGTGAATTTAGTAAAATGATAACAAAAGAGGTCTCTTTTATATCAGAACTCCATAACCTAAAAAGTTTTACTCAAATGTATAAAGATAGTGGCATCAAGTTTCCTATACCTTTTGAAGAGTATTGTAGCGACGGTGCTATTGTGATGAGTTTTGAAGAGGGATTTAGGTTTGATGATAAAGCAAATCTCTTGAAATACAATATAGATTTTAAACCTCTTATCAGGAAACTTGTCAATTTTTATACTGATCAAATGCTTATAGAAGGCTATTTTCATGCCGATCCGCATCCCGGAAATCTTTTGGTTTCGAAAGAGGGGGAGCTTATACTTCTTGATTTTGGTATGGTAAAAAGAGTATCCAATGAAACGAGAGTTGCCATCATCGAACTTGTTAAAGCCGCTCATGAGCAAAACTATGAACTTTATATAAGTGCCAACAAAAGACTCGGAACTATTGCATACGAAGCTCCAACATCCGAACTTGCCGAATTTACCTCTAAAATGTTTGCTATATTCGGTGATGAAAATTTAAGTAGCGAATCTATGCAAAAATTGGCTTTTGATATTCTAAGCACCACTAAAGATTTGCCGTTTAAATTGCCAAGTGAAGCTATATATATACTAAGAACAAGTGCCATCATAGAGGGTCTTGGAACGACATATATAGAAAATTTTAACGGTATAAAAGATATACTTCCAATTTTGCAAGAAAATATCCCCAAAGCTCTTGGAAGTAAAAATTTTACCGAACTTATGGTGGATACCGTTAAAGATACTCCATTTTTTATCCAAAATGTTCAAAAATCTATGCAACAAATCTCAAAAGGAGAGGTCGGAGTTGTACTCTCAAACGATCAGCTAAAATGGTTGGCTAAAGAGATAAAAGAGTATATAAAACCTAAAATACAAGGGTTTTTGTTGATAGCTGCTGCATTTTTTATTTTGTTATATTCTTCCGATTTGAAACCTCTTTCATTGGTTTTATTTATTTTGGGGGTTTTTAAAACCTTCTAAATATCTGATGAACAAATTCGCTTACCTTGATAAGTCTATTATCTTTTAAAAATTCTCTTACTACTCTTTTATTTGTCGAATATATCGGGATGAGATTTAAATCTTTGGTAAAGTTTACCATATGACAAGTAGCTCCGAAATCTCCTTGGATAAGCACCATATCTTGAGGTTTTGCATTTTGCATCAAAAACTCTTTTATCGGATCAAGCCAATCATCAATATATTCGATATCAGGAGGTATTTGAGACCAGATATCTTGTAAATCTTTTGGAAGATAGATAAAAATTTTTATACCGAGAGATCTTTTTGCATCCTCTGTCTGCAAAGGTGTCAATTTGTGAGAAAACAGTAAAAACATCTTTCTCAAAATAGTGCCTTTTTCAAATCTTTTTCAAACTCATCTTGCAAACTTTTTGGGGAGAGTATCTTGATATCGGGTATCCATCTTTTTATGAAAGGGAGTATTTCAAGCGGCTGGGTAAACTCCAAAGAGAACTCGATTGAGCCGTCGTGATTTGTGCCTATATACTTTTGAGAGGGATAAAACTTTTTCATATCCTTTTGAAAGTATTTTGCTATCTTGGGTGAAGCTAAAAGTCTTGTTGTTATCTTTTCCACTCCATAAAGAGTTAGAGAGTTTTGAAAAGTTTTAAAAAATTCTATATATTTTTCATTTATGCTTTTTTGGAAAGAGTAGTCTCTGACTTTTTTTATATTTTTGATAAAAGAGATTCTTAAAAACTTTAGTTTGCTGTTTTGATCCTCTATGGCAATATACCAATTGTTATCGACAAAGACAAGCTTTAAACATTTGGCATCTTTATATCTCTCAAGCTCATCATAAAGATACTCTATATCCCTGTATTCGTTATTTTTAACGGCGATTTTAAGCTCGTCAAATATCTCTTTTATCCCTTCACTGCTAAACTCTTCAAAAGGATAGGACTTAAATATAAACATCTCCTTGTCCTTGACGGATATCTTTTGTAAAGCTTTTTTAGTATCCTCTTCAAGCTCTTTATATGCAATGCTTTCATCCTTTAACCAGTCAAACAAAAAGCCTATATTGCTATCTTTCAACTTGATAAAGTTCATTAAAATATCTGAAGCTTTTACCATTTTGTAGTAGTTTGTTTTTGATCTTTTGACGGTTATGATATGTCCGTATGTCATCTCTATATCTTTTAAATATCTCTCAAGTGTTTTATAGCTTATGCCAAATTCATCAAGAAGTACAGGGTCTTTTGGGCTTATCTCTCGTCCTTCAAGAAGATACTCCATCAGCTTAAATATTGCAACCACTTTTTTATCCGTTTGATTTGTTTTTGGCATCTTAATACTCCGCTTTATAGTTTTTTCTGCTGTATATCTTTTTGTTTTTGATAACTCTTGTAGTCGGATTAAATCCCCATACGACTCTTTTTCTCAGTTTTTTTACAGTTACTTTTGTTTTCATCTCAAATCTCCAAAATTTTTAGAAAATTATACTCCAAATTTTAGACAAAAACCGTCTTTTTAGAAAGTTTTTAGATAAAAAGGTGATAAACAAGCAGTGATGAGCATAAATCATCTTGAAAGAAGTAAAATTATAAATCTATCTCGTTTTAAAGTCAAAGGCTAAAGCTGATTTAAACTTTGGCAAAATAATCCCAAAAAGAGAGTACCTCTATATCATCGATTGTTATATTTTCGTTATCAAAAGTGAGTAAAATCTTTTTATCAACATCAAATCTCAATCTTTTCAACCCATTTATCTCTCGCTCTAAATTTTGTTTATTTAGCATATAACAAATCTGCATAGCGATAACTTTTTGCTCTTTTACAACGATAAAATCACACTCAAGCTCTTTATTGTAAAAATAGATTTGATAATTTTGTTTTTTAAGTTCGGTATATACTAAATTTTCAAACAATTTCCCGAAATTTTTACTAAAATTAAATGAAATTTGAGCTAAAAGACCATTGTCGTTGACATAAAATTTTTTCTTGCTTTTTATCTGCTCTTTTAGTTTATACGAGTATTGTTTAAGTTCGTTCAATAGATAACTATCTTTAAGAATTTCTATATATTGTTTGATTGTATTATCATTTGATCCGATAGCTTTTGCGAGAGAGTTGTATGAATATAGATTTGTGGCATTTGAGATAAAAAAATGGGCTATCTCTTTAAAACCTTTTATATCTCTAATGTTATGTTCCGATACACAATCTTTCAGGATAATAGTTTCATAATAATTCACAAGTAACTCTCTTTTGTATTTTGGCTCCTTCGTAATCTCAAAAAAACTACCGTATAGCATCATCTCTTCTACCAATTTAAGAGCTTGGATCTTTTTATCTATAAGCTCAAATCTATTGGTTATATTGTATAATTTTAAAATCTCACTATACGAAAGAGGCATTACTTCATCTTGTAAATATCTGCCACTCAAAAGTTTTGTGTATTCATTATCTAACAAAGAGGCATTTGAACCTGTTATGAATATTTTTTTTATCAACTCATTATCATATATGGTTTTTATAAATTTCTCCCATCTTTTTACATTTTGAATCTCATCTAAAAATAGATATGCCACTTTTACATCCGTTATCTTTTCGCTCATCTCTAAAAGCTTATACAAATTTTTACTATCACAGCAAATCTCGGCAAAAAAAGGATCATCAAAATTTATATAAAGTATCGATTTTGGTTCTATGTGATTTTCCATCAAATAGTTTATCAGAAGTTTTAAAAGAGATGTTTTACCGCTTCTTCTAATGCCTTTTACAACTTCTATCTGTCTTAAATGCAATTTATCGACAACATTGTCTAAAATATCTCTTTTTAAAAGATTTTGGTATCTTTTTTTCCAGTGAGGATTGTGTTTGATTATCGTACCTTCCATTTATATTTCCTAAAAATCTATATTTTTACTAATTATACTTAGTAAAAATTAAAGAGAGGTAAAATTTAATTTTTCTATATGCGGATTTAAATCATCTTGAGAACATTGAAACAAATCGTAATGAACGAAGTGAATTAGATTTGTGGTTAAGTGTCTTTTGGTTTAATATTTAAAACCTTACGATTTTATAATCTCATTTTGTTTAATTATGATACTAAAACCTTTCAGCTTTATAACTGTAAATCTATTTTTTCAAATCCAAGATAATCCAAAAGCCGATAATCATAAAAATCCACATATTTTTTCGGGCTTTAAAACCGTATGTTGCTTTACTCAATAATTGTGCAAATCTTAATTCTGAAAAACTCACTCAACAAGATTGATCGTAGCATCATCCATCATCGCTCTATCTACTAAAGCATTATCCAACTCTTTTTTGGGTCTTATATTTGATACTTTTTTTAGCATAGTTACTTGACTTATAAGATTGCCACGACCGCTGCTTAATTTCTTGAATGCTTCATCATATGAAATCCTTGCATTTTCGAGTCCCTTATCTACCTTTTTCAAATCCTCTACAAAGCCGGTAAATTTTTTGTATAACTCTTCAGCTCTTTTATATACATCTTGTATATTTTGAGCTTGTCTTTCATATCTCCAACTATTTTCGATCGCTCTTAAGGCTACAAGTAAAGTGCTGGGGCTTATGAGGATTATCTTTTGCTTAAATGCCTCGTTGTATAAGTTGGTATCATTTTCAAGAGCAAGGAGCAAAGCACCCTCTATGGGCAAAAACATAAATATAAAGTCTAAGCTATTTATATTTTTCAAATCTTCATATTTTTTATTGCTCAACTCTTTGATATGATCTTTTATGGATTTGATATGATTTTTTAAATGTATCTGTTTTATATTGTCATCCGTTTCCGCCATATACTCATTGTATGCTGTTAGTGAAGTTTTTGCATCTACGATGACATGCCTGTTATCTGGTAGATTTACTATTACATCCGGTTTAAAAAGTTTGTCATTATCATCTCTTAAAGTTACCTGTTTTTTATATTCATACCCCTCTCTTAAACCCGAACTTTCAAGTACATTATCAAGTACCATTTCACCCCAGCTACCTTGTGTTTTATTGTTGTGTTTTAGTGCATTAGTAAGATTTGTAGCTTCCGTAGCCATTTTGAGATTTAACTCTTTTAGCATTTTTAGTTCCGCACCCAATGCACTTCTGTCTTTAGCCTCTTTATCATACACATCTTCAACTTTTTTCTTAAATTCGCTTAACTGTTGCTTCATGGGATTTAAAATAAGCCCTAAACTCTCTTGGGATTGCTCTTTAAATTTTTGGCTGTTGCTGTCAAATATCTTATTTGCCAAGTTTTCAAACTCTGTTTTTAGTTTGGCTTCGCTATTTTGCAAAAGTTGTAATTTTTCTTGCATAGCTTTGTTCTGCTCTTCTAACTGAGTTTTGAGCTGTGATAGTTCGGCTTTATCTTTATTTACTTGAATTTGCAACTCTTTCTTGTCCATTTCTAAAGTTTTGATAGTTTGTTTCAATTCATTCATATGGATTTTGTTTATATTGGAGAGTTTTTCGCTATTTTTTTTCTCTTCTGTAACTTCTGTTTCCAATTTTGAAATAACGGATTTACTGTTTTTTATCTCTTCGTTATATCTATTGTTTTGCATTTTAAGTTGAGCAAGCTCACTTTTTAACTCTTCAACTCTTTTGTCGCTACTGATTTTAAAATCTTTATATTTTTCTTTTTGCTCATCAAGCGAAGTTATGGCTTTTGAATACTTCTCTTTTAGAGCGGTTAGTTCGCTTTCCTTGTTATGTAGTGCATTTTCCAACTCTTTAATTTCATTTTGCATAGTATTAAAATGAGCAACTTTTTCGGTAAGTGTCGCAATATCAATATCTTTTTTATTTAATAGTTCGCTACTTTCGTCTAATTTCTCTTTATAGTCATCAATGATCTTTATATATCTATTTTGCTGTTTGTATAAAAATATAGAAATAGCACCGACCAACACAATGCTTATCGCTATAAACATCTCATTCATCTGGCTTCCTTTTGTCAAATTATAATATTTCTTTGAAACAATTCATAAAGAGGGGTTATTTAGATAACTTTTATATTTTTATCCTTTTTTATAAAGCTATTTATATAGGTTCATCAAAATATTCACATATTGTATCAAACTTTTCGTACTCTTTGTTTAACAAATTCTTATCAAAATCATCTTCATCATATTCGGTTGCTTCGTACCATTCACTCATCTCTTTATATCGAGGATGATTTTTGTCGTTTATGATCTCCTTGAACTCCATAAATCCCCAAACACCCCCTATATCTTCGGGGATTGAATTTCTTGCACCTCTTACACATTTTGGATAAGTCTCATCCTCTTTTTTATTTAAAATTTTCATCAATGTTATCTGATGATCCCAATTGTCTCCAAAATCATAAGTGTATTCAGATTTTTGCTTGATAGAATGTACCTTTTCATTAAGCTTGATCGCCGTTTCATCAAGAGGTGGCACAAAGGCATCATCATCATCTATCCCAATCTCCTCACCATCTATATTGAAAATGTGCCAATGTGCATTTTCCCAATCAAAAGCTATCTGTATAGCCACATGAAGCTGAAAAAAAGTAAAATCTGACGGAACTTGAATAACCCTATAAACAGATGGTTTTACACCTTTTATCTGTACTTTAAACTCAAAAATTTTATCTTGCATTTTTTAATCCTCTGTTTATTTCAATATACTTAACTATGAAATCCATAAAATCCTGGAAATATGACTACCGAGATAAGAATCAATATCTGTAAAGATATAAACGGTATAACACCTTTATAAATGTCAGTAGTTTTTACCGTAGGCGGTGCGACACCTTTTAAATAAAAAAGAGAAAAGCCAAAAGGTGGTGTTAAAAATGATGTTTGTAAATTTAGAGCTATCAATATGGCAAACCATAAAGGATCTAAGCCTATCATATTGGCTATCGGTAAAAGAATAGGAACAACAATATAAGAAATTTCAATAAAATCAATAAAAAATCCCAAGAACATGATAGATAACATAGAGAGTATCAAAAATCCCCACTTGGCACCCGGTAAATGAGTCATAAACTGTGCAGTTATCTCATCTGCACCGCTATATACAAAAACCATAGAAAATGCAGTTGCTCCTATGAGTATGGCAAAAACCATAGCAGTAATTTTAATCGTACCGAGTGATGCTTCCTTAATCATTTTAATACTTAATTCTTTATAACCTGCGGCAAGAAGTATAGCACCTATGGAACCAACAGAGGCGGATTCTGTTGGAGTTGCAATTCCGGCAAATATTGAACCGAGTACTAAAATGATGAGTACCAAAGGAGGAATGATAGAAACAAGAGCTTTTTTTATATTTTGAACTTTTGATATGCTATCATCAATCTCTATGGCAGGTGCGATATCTTTATTTATAAAAGAGACTATGAGAATATAAACTATATATGCACCCACCAATACAAGTCCGGGGAAAAAGGCGAACTTAAAAAGATCTCCTACGGGAAGTTGAAAAACATCGCCAAGGACGATAAGTACAATAGAAGGAGGAATTATTTGTCCAAGAGTTCCAGCCGCACAAATTGTACCGGTACTTAATTTTTTGGAATAACCATGCTTTAGCATGATGGGCAGCGATATGACACCCATAGCTACAACACTTGCACCGACTACTCCGGTAGAAGCGGCAAGTAAAGCACCTATTAAAACCGTACTAACGGCAAGTCCTCCTCTAACTTTTCCAAAAAGCATTCCCATAGATTCTAAGAGTCTTGTTGCAAGATTGGATTTTTGCAAAACTATACCCATAAATATAAAAAGCGGAACGGCCATGAGTATCTTGTTTGTCATAATGGAGTAGATGCGAAAAGGCATCATGGCAAACATTTGCAAAAACTCATCAGTAAAATCTGCCATAGTCCAGCCATGGAAGAAATGCATAAATGTCCAATTGTCCGGAACTATATTTAAAAATGCTGCCATCGCTCCAAAAAACATTGAAACCGCTCCAAAAGTAAATGCAACAGGATAGCCAACAACAAGCAAAAGCAGTGCAGCCCCAAACATGTAGATACCTATCATGATAAAGCTCCCTGAGGATCTTCTTTTGGCATCTCTTCGATACCTCTGTAAATATTGATATTTTTTATAATATAGTGAAAAGCTTCAAGAAGTAATACGATAAAAGATAGAGGTATCATAGCCTTTATCATCCATAAATGTTTCAATCCTCCCGGATCACTTGAGATTTCATTGGTCGTATAAGAATCCATTACAAATGCATAAGAGCCATATGTAATCAATGAAGCAAATGGAAGTAAAAACAGTATCGTACCGATTATATTTATCATAGCTTTTGCTTTAACACTAAGTCTATCATAAATAAAATCAACTCTTACATGAGCATCTTCTTTTAGCGAATAAGAGACTCCAAATAGTATGATGATGGCAAATAGATGCCATTCCATTTCTTGCATAGCTATCGAGCTATTGTGAAAAACATATCTCATGACAACATCATAAAACACATTTAATATCATCAATAAAAGAAATACTATTAAAATATTTCCAAGCATATCTATAAGTTTATTAAGTTTTTTTTCTATTGCGATCAACATAATTTATCTCTTTAATGGATTTTAAAGGGAATCTGGCGGATTCCCTTTTTTGTTTTAATTGTGATTTATTCTCCAGTTTCAACTTCTTGAGATGCTTTTAAATAGTAGTATTCACTCATCATTGTCCAAGTTCTGGCTTTTTTCATGTAAGACTTATAGTCTGTCCAAATCTCTTTAAATAGAGCATTTTTGTCAGCATAGTTTTGCATGATTTCATTTGTGGCTTTTTTCATAGCCTTAAGTACGGGAACAGGAAAAGTTTTTACTTTGATACCTGGATACTCTTTTTTCATTTTTTGCCAAGCAGTTACACTTTTTGCAAAATTTTCTATATACATATCCGCTGCAGCAGCTTTCATAGCTGTTGTTAGCATGGCTTGATATTTTTTTGGAAGCTTATTGAAAGCTTTTTTATTTACGAGAAATTGCATTTCACTTGCAGGTTCATGCCATCCGGTATAGTAGTACGGAGCAACTTTATAAAAACCCATTTTTATATCCATGGCCGGTCCAACCCATTCGAGTGCATCTATAGTTCCTCTATCAAGAGAAGTGTATAACTCTCCACCGGGAATATTTGTAACATTTACACCAAGTTTAGCCATAACTTTACCGGCAAATCCGGGGATTCTCATCTTGAGACCTTTTAAGTCTTTTACAGTTTTTATCTCTTTTCTAAACCATCCACCCATCTGAACTCCGGTATTTCCTCCAGGAAAGTTATAAACACCAAATTTGTCATATACTTTTTTCATATATTTCATGCCATTTCCGTAATAGAACCAAGCATACTGTTCAGATGTAGTCATACCCCAAGGAACAGTTGTAAACCATACTGTATTGGGATCCTTTCCTATCCAATAGTAACTCCCGCTATGACCTATTTGATATGAACCGCTTTTTACCATATCAAGAACCCCAAGAGCTGCTTTTGTCTTTTCTGCACCTTCAACTCTTATGATAAATTTACCATTACTCATCTTTTTAACAAGTTTTGCAACTATCATTGGCGGAGAAGAAAGTGGTGTCAAATTTGATGGCCAACTAAGAGCCATTCTCCATCTTATTGTCTTTGCCGATAGTGGAGATGTCAACAAAATAGCTGATGCTCCAAGCAGTAAAAGCTTTGATATTTTCTTCATATGTACCCCTTTAAAAAAATTTATTAACATTATATTGAAACTATTTTAAAAATTAATAAAAACCTGCTATTATTGCATAAGAAATAAAGAGCATCAAGTGCGATAATCCTTCAAAATAGTTTGTTTCGCCATTATCTGTCGTTTTCCAAGCGAGAATGACGGTAAAAATCAAAGCCCCAACTTGCAATGGATTGAAATTTAGTATCAAGTTTATATTAAACATAAAACCAAGAAACATTAAGATAGGAACAGTTAAAAGTATGGATACCGTCGAAGCACCCATGGCAATATTTATAACTCTTTGGATTTGATCATTTTTGGCTGCTTTTATGGCTGTAAATATCTCCGGTGTTACACTTATAACAGCTATCATAAGACCTGCTATTCCGGTAGAAATATCAAATTCTTTAAAAAGAGGAAGACTTGTTTTTGCAAAAATTTCAGCCATATACCCTATAATAAATATAAAAATAAACATAAAAAAGAAATTTATGGGAATAGAAAAATTATCAAATATATACACTACTCCTTCGTTGTTATCATCATTATCTAAACCTTCTAAATGTTGCTCTTTTAACATTTTTTTATATCTAAAAATTCTACTTCTTGCTGTAGATTTGAAAAAATCCGTATGTGTTTTAGTTTGAAAAATCAATATAACAATATAAAAAAGAAATAAAACAAGTGAAATATCAAAACTTGCATTTTCAATAGCTTCTTTGCCATGTTTGGTATAGTCAAGAATTCCTGGTACAAGAAGAGTTAAGGAAGCTACATACAATATAGTAGTGTATGAACTTGAAGTGTCCTCGTTGTGTTGTTGTTCTTTAAAAGATAATCCACCTATAAAAACGGCAAGTCCAAGTAGGACATTCATATCCACAAGTACGGCGGATATAATACCACCTTTAACCGTTTCCATGGCATCAACATTGTTGGATGTTTGAAGTAGTATGCTAAATAGAAGTATTATTTCCACGGCTACTGCAGAAATTGTCAATAAATAGCTGCCATATGGTTCATTTATCCTATGTGCAAGTATTTCAGCTATTTCTGAAACAGTTATGCTAAAAAGTCCTATGGACACTGCTGAAAATATTGCCGCTAAAGCATCATTTCCATCATGATGAACATATATTGTCAAGAAAGCAAAAAGTAAACCGCCTACCAAATCCCAATATTCGCTAAAATAACTTTCGTTACTCGAGTTAGGTTCTTCGCTCATTAATCAATCCCTTAAAATAGTGTTTTTTCTCTTTTTTTATTATAAGTTGATAGTTGTTTTAAGATATGATCTTTTTCTATTTGTAAAATAAGAAAAAAATTGTAATTTTTCCTTTTTAGATATGAAATGTCAATATTTTTTTGATAAAATAGTGTATCTATATCGTAATTGGTAGAAATATTTTTAAGATTGTTTGGTAATAAAAGTACACTTTTTGCATATTTTGCACTATGCTTTAAATATTTCACTTCATTATCTATAATATTTTGATTATTTTCTACAATAATAACTTTATTTGTTTCTCCAAACTCTTTTAAGTTAAAATTATTATCGATAAATAATGGCTCAAAGTGAGATTTAATCGATAAATTTTCAATATTGTAATTATAATTAAGATTTTCTAAAAATTGTATAGAACTGTTTAAAAATTTTAAAAAAATCTTTGGTATATTTATATTTTTATAGTATTTTTCATTTAAAATAAAATCTGATTTAAATATCGTATGCTTAACCAATCTTATATCATTAGTGTTTAAAATGGGGATATCGATATGTTTTGGTCCAATGCCATCTAAAAATTTTTTATTGTTGGATATAAAAATACAATTGCTATTTGCATTGATGATTTTATTGAAATTTTTAAATATATCGTTATCCAAAAAAATCAAATCTCTGATAGCAACAATGCTTTTTAAGATTTGAAAAATTATATCATTGCAATAATATATCTTTGAAGATATCTGTATAGTTTTATATCTTAAATATCTTATAAGTGTTTTTTCTATATTTTCAACTTTTATCCATGCTATTTCATCATCAAGGATAGAAATATCTTTTGTGTATATGATGACATATGCCCCATTATCTATGGCTGTTTGCAAATCATTTTCATCAATACATAAAAAAGCATCAGCTCTTTTAATTTGTTTGGCATCAAGTCTTATTTGATCGAAAAAAGAGACAGATGGGGAATTTTCTAACTCCCCATCAATAATTTTTAGTAGATTTTCTATCCTCATCCAACAGTTGAACCGTTTGCTACACTCTTTTGAGGCATTATAATCGTAAGCCCATTTTTATCTTTTGCGGCAAGTAGCATACCCTCACTTTTATTGCCAAATATCTTGGCAGGTTTTAGGTTGGATACTACACATATCTGTTTGCCGATAATATCATCAGGCTTATAAAACTCTTTTATTCCTGCTATTATTTGTCTTTTTTCATTTTTACCTAAATCTATCTGCAATCTTAAAAGTTTATCGCTACCCTCAATCTCTTCCGCTTCTAAGATAGTGGCAATTTTTATCTTGGATTTGAAAAACTCATCTATCGTTATAATGCCGTCTTTATTGTTTTCGCTTTTTTGTTCTTTTTTCTTTTTTTCTTTTGTTACGGCAGGTTGTGGAGAAGACATTAGCATATCTTCTATTTTTGGAAATAGAGGATCTATTTTTTTTAGTGTTACGGTATCTAAGAGTTGTTTCTCCTCAATAAATTTTTTATAATTATCCGCATTTATTTCAAATCCAAAAACAGTAGCGATTTTAGAAGTTGTTTTGGGCATAACAGGATGCAGTAAAAAAGCGGTTTTTGTTAGTATGTTGGCTATCAATGCCACAAGAGCCATAGCTTCATCACTCTTTCCCTCTTTCATTTTTACCCAAGGTTCATAAGTAGTAATGGCTTGATTTGCTATTGATAAAACTTTCCATAAATTTTCAAGATATTTATTGAGTTGCATTTCAAAAATATATTTTTGCAAAGAATCAATAATATCTTCACACTCTTTTAACTCTTTTTTGTGGAAAATCATAATATCTTTAGAATCAACTCTCAATTCAAAATATTTTCCGCTCATTCCAAGCACTCTGTTGACCAAATTTCCAAGATCGTTTCCAAGATCGGAGTTTATTCTGTCGATTAAAGCTTTTTGAGAAAAGTCTCCGTCTTGTCCAAAGGGAACTTCTCTAAGCATAAAATATCTAAAATTTTCAAGTCCGTATGCATTCGCGACTTCTCTTGGATTGACTACATTACCTTTTGATTTACTCATTTTTTCGCCGTTTCTTGTCCACCAGCCATGTGCTGCTATGTGCTTAGGCAAAGGAAGATCCAAGCTCATTAAAAATGCAGGCCAATAAATAGCATGAAATCTCAATATATCCTTACCCACCACTTGAACAACGGCAGGCCAAAACTTCATCAATTTTTCATCTTTTCCATATCCAAGAGCTGTTATATAGTTTAAAAGAGCATCAAGCCATACATACATCACATGCTTTGGATCATTGATGCTTTTTGGTAGCTTTATGCCCCAGTCAAAACTTGTCCTTGTAACAGAGAGATCTCTAAGTCCTTGTTTAACAAAGCTTACGACTTCATTTTTTTTACCTTTTGGTAAAACACAATTTTCTTTGTCTTCGTACCATTCAAGGAGTCTTTTTTCGTATTTAGAAAGTCTAAAAAAGTAACTCTCCTCTTTTACTATTGTAGTTGATTTGCCACAATCAGGACAGTACTCGTTGTCTATGAGTTGATTTTGTGTGAAAAAAGTTTCGCAACTGACACAATAATGCCCCTCGTACATATCTTTGTAAATATCTCCCTTTTTATACATTACCTCAAAAGCTTTTTGAACTCCTATCTTGTGATCTTCATCGGTTGTTCGTATAAATTTATCGTAACTTATTTCAAATTCATCCCACAAATCTTTAAAATAAGCACTTATCTCGTCGGCATACTGCTTAGCACTTTTACCTCTTTTTTTAGCCGCTTCTTCTATCTTTTGTCCATGTTCATCCGTACCGGTTAAAAAATATGTTTCAAGCCCTATTAGTCTTGAATATCTTGCCAATACATCACAAATGATAGTAGTATATGCATGACCTATATGAGGCACATCATTGACATAATATATCGGAGTTGTTATATATGCTTTTTTGCACTTATTTTCCATAATTTTATAATCCTTTTTTAAAATTCAAATCCGCCACTTTGACCTTTGTTCATACTGTCATAAACGGCTTTTACATAGTTATTTCTTATTTCACAAGCGATAATTTCGCTACATTTCAAACAACTTTTCAAACCTTTTTTATTTTGACACTCTTCAAGCTCTTTTTTTTTCTCAAAAAGTTTTTGCTCAAATTCGTCATTTTGATTGTTGCTTTCTTTACTCACTATCAATCTCTTCTTTGTCTTTGTAGGTCTCTTTTACTACACCAATTTCATACTTTGAGCCAAAAAAACAAGGAGTTGTATCATGTATGTGAGTAGGAGAAAGATCAAGTAGTCTTCTATGACCGTCTATCGCTTCTCCTCCGGATTTTTCAAAAATAAAAGCAAATGGAAAAACTTCAAATAACATTCTTAATTTACCCTTTGGCTTATCGGAAGTTCCGGGATATGAGAATAGTCCGCCACCTTTTAAAAGTATTTGATGAAGATCAGGTACCATTCCGCCTGAATATCTTAGTCTATATCCTTCTTTAAAGAAACCATCTACCATATTTTTGTGATATGGTTGCCAATTTTGCTGTGTACCGCCGGGTGCATTAAGATTACCTTTTTTATTTAAATTGATAAGTTTTAAATATTTAAATTTATTATTTAGTCTCAATTTATATATTTCTACGGTATCTCTTGCTACAACCATTTCAACTCTCGGACCATAAATAACATATATAGCAGCTTTTAAGTCTTTTCCGCTTATGCCACCCTCGTATATGCCAAATATTGAGCCGACACTTAAGTTGACATCAGCAAGGCTTGAGCCGTCAAGCGGGTCATAAGCTATCGTATATTTACCGTTTGGGTTGACACTCATTGTATGCTCTTTTTCTTCGCTAATTATCTCTTTGATGGTAAAAACTTTACTAAGTTCCTCTTCAACAATAAAGTCGCTTTTTATATCAAGTTTTAGCTGAACATCTCCGGTTGCATTTTTAGTGTCGCTATATAGTATATCTTCCTCTATAAAAGCCTCTTTTATCCTTATGGCTATTTTTTCAATTGCTTCAATTATCTCAATCATTTTCAACTCCGTTTTTAAATATCCAATCTATAATCATATTTGTATCATTCAAATCCAAAATATCAATTTTTTCAGGTATTTGATAATCCGATACATTTATGGAATTATCACAAGCTATAGCATTGATGTATGGAAAATAGGCTGTATCTATACTGTTTCTAAATACTCCAATTCTTGGTAAATCAAGATGTTTTAGACCCTCAACGATCAAGATATCATAATCTCCAAGCAGTTTTGCTACATCTTTTATAGATTTGTTTTCTTGAAAAAAGATAGTAGTTCTCGTAGGAGAAACAACCGCTACATTTGCACCGGTTTGAGAAAATTTCCAACTATCCTTTCCCTCAACATCAAATCTAGCCTTATCTCCCGGGTCATTTTTTATAATAGCAACTTTGTATTTTTTAGTCAGCTTCTCTGCTATCTTTACGATAGCGGTAGTTTTTCCGCTATTTGACGGACCCGTAAATGCGATAGATATTTTTTTCACAATTTTCCCCAAAAATTAAATTTCAATATTTTACTATAAAAGTTTTTATTGTTTTATAAAACTATCTATATTGTATATACTATCGAAGTAAAAAATATTAATAGTTAAGGAAAAAGTGTGTATAATTTTGAGAAACGGATATATAGATATGTATAAAATTTTTTTGAATGTAGTGTTAATACTTTTTGTTGCTCTTTTTGCAGGTTGTTTTAGCAAAAAAAAATTTGCAGATTTAAATATAGACAAAGTCCATGAATTAAGTATAGTCAATACAAGAAAAGCTCAAATTAACTCTTGTAAAAATTCAAAAGTTATCATCGTTGCTACATACTTAAATCCCATAAAAATTTCTCTTTTAAAAAATGATAAAGAAAATTTTATTGTAGGTATATATATAGACAAACAAAATCAAGCAAAAAATTTAAATCCTTTTTATAAAATTTTACTAAATAATGATAACGAAATAGATATGATAAAAAAAATTGATAAAGATAGTATTTATATGAAAATGATACCCTTGGTTAATAAATGGGCAGATTATTATTTGATACAATTTCCAAAAAAAGATACAAAAAAATTGGCACTTGTATTTCAAACCAATAACGGCTCTAAGGCTTTATTAGCTTTTGAAAAAGAGTTTTGATATTGATATTTTTCCCAAAAATACTACTATATATGATATAGTTTGCTACCACTTTTTTTCCATATCTTTTACTCTCATCATAAGGAACAAGTTCCATACTTAGATATGGCTCATATTGCCCTTTTTGAAAAAAGCCTTGTTTTAACATTTTTAAAGTAAAACCTATACCTCCGTTATAAGCATAAGCTATTAAGAGAGGATGATGTAACTTTTTGTCAAGATAGTCTAAATGTTTTGAGGCAAATTTATATGCTATTTTAGGATGAAATATATTATCAAGATCAAAATTTTTTATCTTCAATTTTTTAGCCATAGCACGAGTTAGAAAAGGCATAAACTGCATCATTCCAAGTGCATAAGAGGATGATATGCTTGCGGGTATAAAACGACTTTCCTGTCTGGCGATAGACAATATAAGCACTCTTTTGTTTAATGGTATTTTTTGTAAATATTTTTTGTATGGGACGATAAAATAATTTTTATTTTTATAGTTCAATCTTTCAAGTGTAAAAGCTTTGTACGGCAACTCTTTGCAACTTGTAAAATTATTGGCAATTTTTGTAAGATTGCTCTCTTTTAAATTTAATTGTTTTAATATTTTAAGCCAAGTAAACGGATCGGCAATATCATTTTTTGCATTGCAGTTTTTGCATTTTATATTCGATATGATATTTAAAGATTTGATACTGTTTAGTTTTTGTAATGCATATATGGAGTAAATGTTTGCATCAAAACTTTTTGTAAGCTTATAAAGTATATCCAAATCTTTTGTTATAAGGTATTTCCAAAAAAGAACCTTATCTTTGTCAAAACGATAATAGAATTTTTTATCAGCAATAGATAAGTACTTTATTGCCTTTTTTTTATCATTGTATCTAAGGGCATTCATAGCAAGAAAAAAGTTGCTATTTGCATTCAAATTGCTACTATTTATATCAAGTATTGATTTTTGTAATTTTTTTAATTTCAAATTTGTTACTATTAATTTAACGGAATAATTAAACCGTCTATCGTTTGAAAGTTTTGAGACTATTTTTTTTGGTATTATTTTATTGAAATGTTTCAAGCGATACTTCGAGCCGATATGGTTAAAAACGAAAAAAAATGTTTTATTATCACTTCTTAAAAGCTTGTTAAAAGGATTGTTGTCTATTAAAACATCTATAGCTTCGTATAAATCTTTATATCTATCTTTTATCTTACTGTTTATTGTTTTTAATTCTTGTTTGGTTAGCTTTGTTGCATCATATATGCTAAAACCTATCTTTATGCAATCCTCATCTGATTTTAGAAACTCTTTCGGTCTCATTTTGTAGCATTTTGCTATCTTTTTATAGCTTTTGTCATCTACCCTTTTAGCAAATCTCAAAAAAAGTTTTCTATTGACTCTTTTTGTTTCTCCAAGAAGCTTTACAGCATTGTCTGAAGTTACATTTTGATCTAAATATCTCCATATATAGTAATCTTTATATATACTTCTTGGTTTTGAATCCAAAAAGTTCATACTAATCTCTTTGGCATTTACAAAAGAGATTAGTATGAAAAATAATACAAAAAGAGTTTTCACCTTTTTTATAGTGACCTTAAGATGTTTGATAGTAATAGCTGTATAAATTGGAGCAATAGTATCAAAATAACAGGAGCAAGATCTATACCCCCAATAACAGTAGGTATATATCGTCTAATCCAAGAGTAAACCGGTTCTGTCAATTTATATAAAGTTTGTACTATAGGATTGTACGGATCAGGTCTAACCCATGTAATTAAAGCAGCAATGATAACAACCCAAATATATAAGCCAATTACCATATTTAGCATTTGTATTATAGTAACCAATAGTACCATTTTGATCTCCCTTATTATCTCTTTTATATAAGTTTAATTTCAATCTGTGAATTTTAAAAAAATCATATCAATTTTTTCCTTAATTTCCACTCTTATATGTATAAAATTTGTGATAAGTTTGCCAATATTATATCTTGGTTAATAATTTATACAAATTTGAGTTTAAGTAATATTTTCATATAATTAAGCAATTTTATATATTTGCAGAGGTTTTTATGGATATTGATTTAAAAAGAATATCGCTTTTTTCAAGTTTTACAGATGAAGAGTTAAATGAAATAAAAAAATTTACATCTATTAAAACATATAAGGCGGGAGATATATTGTTTTATGAGCAAGAAGAGCCTCAGTATCTTTTTCTTCTTTTGTCAGGCAAGATAAATTTATATAAAACAAATTCAAAAGGTAGGCAATTATATATTCATACCATAGAAGCCATTGATTTTGTCGGAGAAATTTCAGCTTTTAAAAATGTACCATTTTCTGTAACTGCAGAGTGTGCGACTTGTTGTGAGATTTTAAAAATCAATTATCATAAAATAGATAAAAATATATTTGAAAAATTTTTTTTCTGTAAAAAACTAATAGATTTGATATATAATAAAATGTTAATATTGATGAATGTTATAGATAATAGTTTTTTAACTTCTCAAGAGAGAGTGGTAAAATTGATTTTAAATGATGTTTCTGATTTTGATGATGCAACATATACAAATATCGCTAAAAAATTAAATATGACTCCCGAAACATTATCAAGAATTTTAAACAAATTAAAAAAAGAGGGATATATCAATATTGATAAAAATCATAAAATTAAAATTGTATCAAAACAGGATTTGAAAAAAATATGCGATTAGAGGCAAAATGTATTTAAAAGATATAACACTATTTAATAGCTTAAGCAAAAAAAATTTAGAAGAGATTGAAAAGATTTCTTCTAAGGAAGATTTCAAAGCAGGAAATATTATATTTTACGAAGGCGATAAGCCAATTTTTCTGCATATTCTCTTAGAAGGTGTTGTTAAATTATATAAAACAGACTCTAAAGGACGACAGATATATATCCATCAATTTACTCCTGTTTCTCTTATTGGAGAGTTGGCAAATTTTGAAAATATTCTCTTTCCTGCAACTGCAGAAGCTATAACAAAATGTAAAATCCTTAAAATTGAATATTCAAAATTTGATAATAATTTTTTAAGAAATCCAAATGTTTCTTTTGAAATCATAAAATCGCTATCAAAAAAAACTAAAATATTATCAAATATAATACATCAAGAGATGATTTTATCTACTGATGCCAAAATAGCAAAACTTATAGTAGAACATCTCGAACTTTTTAAGCAATTAAAAAATGGTCAAATAGCATCATTGGTCAATATTACTCCTGAAACACTTTCAAGAATATTGACAAAATTTAAAAAAAAGAGATATATAGAGAGTACCAATAGCCACAATCTTGCAATATTGGATAAAAAATCTCTCGAATCTCTCTATAGATAAAAACTAATTTTTTGACTTAAATCAATGTTTTAATAGTTTATCTATACTATAATTATAATTTTAAATATTATATTTAAAAAAACGAAGCAAACTCTCTTGGAAAAAGGGTTTGATAGTTGAAAAATAGGGTGGGGTACAATCTTACAAGGAGGAAATATGAAGTTAAGTAATGTCCTATGTTTAGCTGCCGGAACAATGTTGGCAGCAACAATGGCTCAAGCGGGTACTTCGAAGATGGACTTTGCAAAAGTCTATGAGAAGGAGTGTCAAGGTTGTCACGGTCCTATCCACCAAGGTGGTGTGGGAGCTGATCTTAGACCGAAAGCATTAAAGAAGAAAAATGCACAAATGTTGGCAGAAACCATTATGGGTGGTAGAGCCGGAACTGCTATGCCTTCATGGAAACATATGTTTTCAAAAGATGATGCTGCGGGTATGGTTGATTGGTTGGAGAATTGGAAAAATACAGTTACCCTAAAACTTTCTTTACAAGATGTTAAAAAAAGTTGGAAAAAGTTAGCTGATAGAGAAAAACTATACAAAAAATATCCAACTCCTACAGATGTAAAAAGTGTAAAAGATATAATTTTTGCAACTGAGAGGGATGCCTCTTTGGTTGATTTTATCGATGGTACTACCGGTAAGGTTTTAAGCAGACATAAAGCCGGATTTGCTGTGCATGTTACTGTTACAAACAAAAGAATTCCAAGATATGCTTACTCAATTAGTAGATCAGGAAGACTTACAATGTTTGATCTAAATGCTCCGGGACAACCTGCTGTCGCAAGTGTACAAGTCGGACAAGAAAGTCGTGGTCTTGCAGTTAGTCCAAATGGCAAATATGTAATGGCCGGTAACTACAATCCGGGTGGTGCTGTACTTTGTGATGCTATGACTTTGGAGCCTTTAAAAGTTTATCCAACTTCAAGTGTTATTGATACAACGGGAAATATAGGACCAAGCAGAGTTGCTTATATAGCTGATACTCCTTATGCTCCATATTTTACTTTTGCATTGAAAGACGGTGGACATGTATATATAGTTGATTACTCTAAACCTAACTTCCCAATCGTTGGAGATATTCCAAATATTGGTAAAATACTTCATGATGCTTTTGAGAACGAAGGTAAGCAGATGGGAAGATTTGTTTATGTTGCTTCTCAAGGTAGTGACTTGATGGGTGTTATAGATCTTAAGACAAAAAAATTGGCTGCAAAAGTTTACACAGGTCCAGGAACAAAACCGCATCCTGGTCAAGGAAGCTCTTGGTATAATGATAAATACGGACAACTTAATGCTACAAACAGCATGAATGTCGGTGATGTTGTTATATGGGATATGAATAACGAAGTTGTTGCAAATGTTCCTACTGCAGGTGGTGGACTTTTTGTGGGAACAAGCAAAGATAGCCCATATATTTGGTCAGATTGTGTTCTTGGCGGACCTCACAACTACAATAAAGTTTATCTAATCAATAAGCAAACTCTTAAAGTTGATAGAATTATAGAGGTTGGTAAGAAAAAAGGACATTTGATCGATGCTCATACAGGTAAAGTTCTTCAAACTTGGGATGCTACTCAGTATAAAACAGTTAAGCACAAAGAGGTTAAATCTAAAGTTTCTGATGAGACTTTGG
>Ga0256842_1000417_pt1 | contig 37551 bp, 32 predicted proteins | sample 4559240metaG_FD_185973 | JGI IMG/M metagenome (GOLD analysis project Ga0256842, IMG submission 185973) | Hydrothermal vent microbial communities from Guaymas Basin, Mexico - 4559-240 | ecosystem: Environmental > Aquatic > Marine > Hydrothermal vents | place: Mexico: Guaymas Basin | collected...
ATAGTTTTAAAATTGAAACCCTAAAAATCAAAAATTAAAATTGGGAGGAGAATATGGCTGAAGCAGATTTAAAAGAATTGATTTTAAATATGGCTAAAAAAGCTAAAAAGGCTTCTCAAATTTTAGCAACTTTATCTTCTCAAACTAAAAATGAGATTTTAAAAAAGGTTGCTCAAAAGCTTAGAGAAAAGAAGGAAGAATTAAAGGAAATAAATAAAAAAGATGTTGATCAGGCTACAGCTCAGGGGAAAAGTAAAGCCTTTATTGATCGTTTAACTCTTACAGATAAAATTATAGAAAGTATGGCCAAGGGACTTGAGGAGGTAGCAGCTTTACCTGATCCTGTAGGAGAAGTGGTAAAGATGTGGAAAAGACCCAATGGACTTCTTGTTGGAAGAATGCGTGTCCCTTTAGGAGTTATAGCTATCATTTATGAAAGCAGGCCAAATGTTACTATAGATGCAGCTGGACTTTGTTTTAAAAGTGGAAATGCAGTTATTTTAAGAGGGGGAAAGGAAGCTATAAACTCTAATTTAGCTTTGGGAGAAATTTTTAGAGAAACATTAAAAGAATTTAGTGTTCCTGAAGATGTAGTTCAGATTGTGCCTACTCCAGAAAGAAGTTTAATGGAATATATGTTGGAATTGGAGGAATACATAGATCTTGTTATTCCAAGAGGAGGAGAAGGGCTTATTAGATTTGTTACAGAAAAAGCTCGTATGCCTGTAATTAAACATTACAAAGGTGTTTGCCATGTTTATATAGATAATGAAGCTAATTTGAATATGGCTAAAGTCATAGCTGTAAATGCTAAGTGCCAGAGACCTGGAGTGTGTAATGCTATGGAAACTTTATTAGTTCATAAAGATATTGCAGATAAGTTTCTACCTGAGATTGCAGAAGATTATAAAAAGTATGGAGTTGAATTAAGAGGATGTTCTGAAACTTTGAAATATATTCCTTGGGCCAAACCTGCTACAGAGGAAGATTGGTATGCTGAATATTTAGATCTTATTTTGGCAATAAAAGTAGTTAATGATATAGATGAAGCTATAGAACACATTTCCAAATATGGAAGTAATCATACAGAGGCTATAGTTACAGAAAGTTATACCAAAGCTATGAAATTTTTAAAAGAAGTTGATGCCAGTGTAGTTCTTGTCAATGCTTCTACCAGATTCAATGACGGAGGAGAACTTGGTTTGGGAACTGAGATCGGAATATCTACTACTAAAATACATGCCTATGGACCTATGGGACTTGAAGAATTAACTACCACTAAGTTTATAGTTTTTGGTAATGGACAAATCAGAACTTAAAAAAATAGGTATTCTTGGGGGAACTTTTGATCCCCCTCATTTAGCTCATCTTAGAATTGCAGAAGAAGTTAGAGAAGTTTTTAATTTAGAAAAAATTTTATTCATTCCTGCAGGGTATCCTCCCCATAAAAAAATAGGTTTTTCTTCTTTTGAAAACCGTTTTGAAATGACAAAACTTGCTATTGAAGACAATCCTTTCTTTGAAGCTTTGGATATAGAAAAAGAAGAAAAACCATCTTATACCTTAAAAACTTTACAAAAATTAAAGACTTTATACCCTTTTCTTGATTTATATCTTATTATAGGATGGGACAGCTTTTGTGAGTTTGAAACATGGTGGCATTATGAAAAATTTTTAGATTACACCAAAATAATAGTAGTTTCAAGAGAAATAGAGGATTGGAATGAAGCAGAAGAATACTTCTTAAAAAAAATAAAAGAACTTTGGAAAAAGCAGGATATAAAAAATAAAGTTTATTTTTATAGAGCTGTGGCTTTAAACATTTCAGGCACTTTAATTAGAAGATTATGTTCTCAAGGAAGGTCTATTAGATATTTAGTTCCTGAAAATGTTTATAAATACATAATAGAAAAAGGGCTTTACAGAAGTGAGAGGGAAAGTTAAAACAGAAATTACTCCTATGTTTAAACAATATTTTGAGATTAAAAATCAGTATCCTGATGCTATTTTATTTTTCAGGTTAGGAGATTTTTATGAAATGTTTTTTGAGGATGCGGAAACTGTAGCACCTCTTCTTGGCTTGGTTTTAACCAAAAGAGAAGCTGGTAAAGATCTGATAGCTCCTATGTGTGGAATTCCTGCTGATAAAAGCAGTTTTTATGTTCAAAAACTTGTAGATATGGGATTTAAAGTTGCTATCTGTGAGCAGGTGGAAGATCCTGCTCTTGCCAAAGGTCTTGTAAAAAGAGAGGTAGTAAAAATTTATACACCGGGTTTACTTATTGACTTAGAAGCCTTATCCGATAAAGAAAAAAAGTATCTTGCCAGTATTTTTATAGATAAAAAGGTAGGGATAAGTTTTTTAGAGCTTTCCTGTGGTGAGTTTATTTTTACAGAATTAAAAAAAGACTCTTTTCTTTCAGAGTTATTAAAAAAAGAGCCTAAGGAGATAATTTTAAGCAAAGACCTGGAAAATTCTGAAGTTGCTAAAATTTTAAAACAAAATTTACCCAAAGTTCATTTAAGTTTTATAGAAAAAAAATACTTTAAAAAAGAGCTTTTACAGGATTTTAATTTTAATATCATCCAGTCAGAACTTTATGAAGAAGGATTAAAAGCAGTTGGGGCCATTTTAGCATATTTACAAATTTATCAGCCTCAATTGGCTGATAAACTGGAAGAACCCAAATTTTATTTTCCTGAAAAATTTTTATTTTTGGATGAATCTACTAAAAGAAATTTGGAATTAATTAGAAACCTGTGGGATGGGAGTGAAAAATATTCTTTATTTTGGGTTCTTGATAAGACCTCCACCCCTATGGGAGCGAGATTATTAAAAGATTGGATTTTATACCCTTTACAGGATATTAAAGAAATTCAGAAAAGACAAGAAGTTGTAAAATTTTTTATAGAACATAAAAATATAAGAGAAGAATTGAAAAATTTATTTAAAAAACTGTCTGATTTGGAGAGATTAAGTATAAGATGTAGTCTAAAACTGGCTAATCCCAAAGAATTGAGTTTGCTAAGAGATAGCTTAAAGTATTTGCCAGAGATAAAAGCTATTTTAGAAAAAGAAAAAGGGATAAAATTCCCTATTTTATTAAAAGAACTTGTAAATGAAATAGAAAACTTTTCAGAGCTTTATGAAAAACTCAAGACCTGTTTGGTGGAAAATCCTCCTACTACTCTGAAAGAAGGAGGGATAATTAAGCGAGGGGTTAATACTGAGCTTGATGAACTTTTAGATTTAAAAGAAAATGCTATGTACTATTTGTCCGAACTTGAAAGAAAAGAAAAACAAAAAACAGGAATTCCCACTTTAAAGATAGGTTATAACAAAGTTTTTGGTTATTATTTTGAGGTTTCTAAAAGTTATCTAAATCAGGTTCCATCTTATTTTCAGAGAAAGCAAACACTTACTAATGTGGAAAGATTTATTACACCAGAATTAAAGGAACTTGAAAATAAAATTCTCTTTGCAGAAGAGAAAATAAAAAATTTAGAATATGAAATATTCTTAGAGCTGAGAGAGGAGGTAAGCAAATATAAAGAAAAACTAAAAAAGACCTCTCAAGCAATAGCATCCTTAGATGTTTTAATATCTTTGGCTCAAGTTGCTATAGAAAATGATTATATTTGTCCAGAAATAGTAGAGGATCCTGTTTTTATTATCAAGGATGGAAGGCATCCTGTAATAGAAAAAATCCAGGGTAAAGAGAATTTTGTTCCTAATTCTGTAGAATTAAATAAAGAAGATTCTATCCTTCTTATTATAACAGGTCCTAATATGGGAGGTAAATCTACTTATTTAAGGCAAAATGCTCTTATTGTAATTATGGCTCAGATGGGAAGCTATATCCCTGCAAGTTATGGTAAAATAAGAATATTTGATAAAATTTTTAGCAGAATTGGAGCAGGAGATGAACTTATAAGAGGTAAAAGCACCTTTATGGTAGAAATGAGTGAATGTGCTTATATTTTGAAAAATGCTACCTGTAAAAGTTTAATTATACTTGATGAAGTGGGTAGAGGAACCAGCACTTATGATGGAATGTCTCTTGCCTGGGCTATTGCTGAAAATTTATATCAAAGAAAAATTTTTACCCTACTTGCTACGCATTATTTTGAATTAACAGAACTGGCAAAATTATATTCTGGAATTAAAAATTATCACGTATCTGTAAAAGAATGGGAAGATGAAATAATATTTTTATATAAAGTTATTCCAGGAGCCGCCAATCAGTCTTATGGAATAGAAGTTGCAAAATTGGCAGGTATTCCTCAAGAAGTGGTTGACAGAGCTAAGGAAATATTATATAAATTAGAAAATAAAAATCTTAAAGAATCTACAGAGGTAAATATAACTCCAAAAAGAAAAATTGCCCAGTTATCTATATTTGAAACCTCTCATCCTGTATTGGAAAAGATTGCTAAACTAAATATAGAAGAAATGACACCTATCTCTGCTTTAAATTTTCTTTGGGAAATAAAACAAGAATTAGCATCTAAAAATAAGAAGGTTTAATTAATGAAATTTTTAAAGTTGTTATTAATCTTATTAATATTTTTCACAAATTTTCTGTTAATTAATTCTCATTCCTTAGCGAGATCTATTTATTACACAGTCAGGAGAGGGGATACACTAAGTGAGATAGCAAGTAAATTTGGGATTAGTGTTAAAGAGTTAAAGAGATTGAATCATTTGAGGGATGAGAAGATATATGTGGGGCAGAGATTGAGGATAAGAGTAGAGGAGAAGAGAGAATACACTTATCATGTTGTTAGGAGAGGAGAGAGTTTATCTTTAATAGCCAAGAAGTATGGAATGACATTAAAAGAGCTCAAGGAATTAAATGGATTAAAAACAGATAGAATTTATATAGGGCAGAGATTAAAGGTAAAAACTAAAAAAGAGAGTATTAAGAAAGGGAAAATCAAAAAGATAGATAAAAAAGGAAAAACTAAAGAGTTATCTAAAAAGATAATTAAAAAAGCGAGATCTATTTATTACACAGTCAGGAGAGGGGATACACTAAGTGAGATAGCAAGTAAATTTGGGATTAGTGTTAAAGAGTTAAAGAGATTGAATCATTTGAGGGATGAGAAGATATATGTGGGGCAGAGATTGAGGATAAGAGTAGAGGAGAAGAGAGAATACACTTATCATGTTGTTAGGAGAGGAGAGAGTTTATCTTTAATAGCCAAGAAGTATGGAATGACATTAAAAGAGCTCAAGGAATTAAATGGATTAAAAACAGATAGAATTTATATAGGGCAGAGATTAAAGGTAAAAACTAAAAAAGAGAAGACAAAAAAATGGATAGCTAAAAAGGAGAAAACCAAAAAGAAAATATTAAAAACTGCATTAAAAAAGCAAGAAATAGAGCTTTTAAAAGATACAGAAATAGGAAAGTATTTTAAAAAACTTGAACAAGAATATAATAAGCTTTTTTCCAATGCAAAGACAACCAGAAGAGAGTGGTTAAATCTTATAGGAGAGTATAGACGAATTTATCTTCTTTACCCTGCAAGTGAAATAGCTCCTAAAGCTATTTTAAGAACAGCAGATATTTATTATCAACTTTATGTTAAATCTTCAAAAAAAAGAGATTTAAAAGAAGCTATAAAAAAATATAAACTGCTTATTAATAACTTTTCTTCTGCTCCTGAAACAGAAGTAGCTTATTTTAAATTAATTAAAATTTATGAAAAACACCTCAAAGCTTTAAATAAAGCAGAGAAATTAAAGAAAATATTTTCTCAAAAGTATCCAGAAAGTCTATATTTAGTAAAATTAGGTTTCAAAAAGATAACCCAAGAGATAAAAAAGGAAAATGTTAAATCTTTAAATTTAACAGCTGGTCTTAAAAAGATAATAGATATTCAACCTGTTACAGGAGAGGATTATACCAGGGTAATAATTGATGTGTCAGGAAATTTTGATTATAAGACTGATATATTAAAAGGAAGTAAAGGAAAACCTCCCAGAATTTATGTAGATATATATCCAGCTATTTTAAATAGCAAAATACCTAAGAAAATAGATATTAAAAATGCCCATTTAACCAGAATTAGGGTAGGACAATTTGACAAAAATACAGTCAGGGTAGTTTTGGATTTAACAAGTTTAACTTCTTATAAAATTTTCAAATTAAAAGACCCTTATCAGTTAGTTTTGGATTTAGTAGGAGAACACAAGAAGATAAAACTAATCAGTAAAATTTCCAAAGAAAAAGAAGCTGAAAAAGCAAATTCAAATTATATCAATTTAGCCAGGCAATTAGGTTTAGGGATAAAAAGAATAGTAATAGATCCTGGACATGGAGGACGTGATGCAGGAGCTATAGGTCCTACAGGGCTTAAAGAAAAAGATGTGGTGCTTAGAATAGCTAAAATCTTGCAAAAAAAATTAAAGAAAAGGCTTAATGTAGAGGTTATTCTTACCCGGAATAGAGATATATTTATTCCCTTAATGAAAAGAGCAGCTATAGCTAATAGCAAAAAAGCAGATTTATTTATTTCTATCCATGCGAATGCCTCTCCTGATTCTGCAGCCAGAGGTATAGAAACTTATTATCTTAATTTTACTACAGATCCAGAAGCTATGAGAGTGGCAGCTTTAGAAAATGCAGTTTCAAATAAAAGATTAAGTGATTTACAAGATTTAGTAAAGGCTATTTTAGCCAATACCAAGCTTTCTGAATCAAGACTTTTAGCTGAAAAAATTCAAAATCAACTGATAAGAAGTTTATCTCGCTATTATCCTGATACTATAGATCGGGGAGTAAAATACGCTCCTTTTTTGGTTTTAGTTGGTACAAGAATGCCGGCTGTTTTGGTAGAAGTATCTTTTATAAGTAATCCTACTGAAGAGGCAAGATTAAAAAATACTCATTATCTGGATTTAATTGCAGAGGGGATTGCTAAAGGTATAAAAATTTATATACAAAGTCTTAATTTTTCCAAGCCAGATATTTATGATAAAAAATCCTAAAATTTTATTTGGTTTGGATAGATTTTTTGAAGAGGGATTGTATAAAAAATATCAAGGAAAAAAAATAGCTCTTCTTTGTAATCAGGCATCTGTTAATTATAAATTTACACCTGCTTTTATTCTTTTTAAAAAATACTTTGGTAAAGATTTTAAAATTATTTTTTCTCCTCAGCATGGATTATATTCAGAAAAACAGGCTAATATGATAGGTTCAGAAGATAGTATAGAACCTTTTACTCAAACACCTATTATAAGTCTTTATGGACCAAGATTGAAACCAGAAGATGGGCACTTAGATGAGGTTGATATTGTGTTTATAGATTTACAAGATGTGGGATGTAGAGTTTATACTTACATATGGACTTTATACCTTTTGATGAGTGTTTGCGAAAAAAAAGGTAAATCCTTAATTATTCTTGATAGACCCAATCCTATAGGTTCTGAGGTGGAAGGTCCTGTTTTAGAGCTAGAATATTTTTCTTTTGTAGGAATGGATTCTTTACCTTTAAGACATGGTTTAACCTTAGGAGAACTGGCTATTTTATTTAAAAAAAGGCATTTTAAAAATCTAAAATTAGAGGTTATAAAAATAAAGGGATACAGAAGAAATAGTTTATTTGGAGATTTAAAAAGAAACTGGGTGTTTCCATCTCCTAATATCCCCACTTGGGAAACTGCTCTTGTTTACTCTGGACAGGTGCTTTTAGAAGGAACCAATCTTTCAGAAGGAAGAGGCACTACATTACCTTTTTTTATTTTTGGAGCCCCATTTTTAGACATTAAAGAATTAAAACAAAGATTTGATAAAATTTTTAATTCAGAAAAGGATGGATTTATTTTAAGACCTCTACTTTTTGAACCCTGGTTTGATAAATGGAAAGGAGAAAAATGTTATGGGTTTCAAATCCATATAGTAGATTTTAGAAAATTTAAACCTGTTAAAACCTCTTTGCTGATTTTAAAAACCATTAGAGAAACCTATGAAAGTTTTAAATTTTTAAAAGGACCTTATGAATTTGAAGAGAAAAAAAGGCCTATAGAAATCTTAATAGGAAATAAAGCCATAATTGACTGGTTAGAAGGAAAAGCTGAAATTGACCTCAATGTATATCTGTATTATAATTTAAAAAATTATTTAGAAGAGATTCAGTCCTTCCTTTTATATGCCTAAAATAAGCCGAAATAATAAAAAAAGAAGGTTTAAATCTAATAGAGAAAGGGTTAATTATTTTTTAAAGCTTTTTGAAAAAGAAGATAGAGTTCTCATTTTAATATGGGCTGATCCTGATGCTTTGTCTTCAGCTCTTGCTGTAAAAAGAATCTTACATAATAAAGTTGAAAAAGTAACTATATCTCATATTAATGAGATAACCAGATTAAACAATCAAGTAATGATTAAAGTTTTAAAAATTCCCTCTATAAAGTTTTATCCCAAATTATTGGAGGATCATAACAAATTTATTTTGGTAGATTCTCAACCTTTACACAGAGAAGAGTTTAAAAATATAAAGTGGACAGCTGTGATAGATCATCATCCTTATACAGAAGGATGGGAAGCAGATTATGTGGATGTACGTCCTGAATATGGAGCTACTGCTACAATTTTGTTTGAATATTTAAAAGCATTAAAAATAAAACCTACTGTTTATTTAGCTACAGCTTTGATTTATGGCATAAAAACAGATACAGATAATTTTGAAAAAAGCACTCAGTTGCAAGATGTTTTAGCATTTCAAAAATTGTTTAAATGTATGAACAGACATTTGCTAAATAAAATAGAGACTTCAGATTTAAGACGATCAGAGCTTAGATATTTTAAAACAGCTTTAGATCAATTGAAATTTCAAAAAAATAGGATGTTCACTTATATAGGCAAGGTTTCTAATACAGATGTGTTAGTGTTAATAGCAGATTTTTTAAATAAAGTTTATGAGACTTCTTGGGTTTTTGTAGGGGGGGAATATAAAAAAAATTTAATTATTATTATAAGATGTGATGGATATAGAAAGGATGCAGGTAAATTGGCTACCAAGCTTTTTAAGTCAATAGGATTAGCAGGTGGACACAGAGAGAAAGCAAGAGCTGAAATTCCTTTTGAGAATTTAGGAATTTCTCCTGAAGAATTTAATATTCAAAAATTTATTAAACTATTTGCTAAATATTTTAAATTTCCAAATAAAAAGGTATAACTCGATTAATGGCAAGATTTGTAGATCAAGCTAAAATTTTTGTGAAAGCTGGAAAAGGAGGAAATGGCTGTATAAGTTTCAGACGGGAAAAGTATGTTCCTAAGGGAGGGCCTGATGGAGGAGATGGAGGAGATGGTGGAGATGTAATTTTAGTAGCAGATCCTCAGATTCATACTCTTTATGATTTTTATTATAAAGTTCATTTTAAGGCTGAAAATGGTAAGCCTGGAATGGGCAAAAAGATGAAAGGAAGAGATGGAGAAGATTTAATTTTACGTGTACCTGTAGGAACAATTGTTAGGGATGCTGAAACCGGGGAGGTTCTCGGAGATCTTGTTAAACCTAATCAAAAATTAGTGGTAGCCAAAGGTGGTAAAGGTGGAAGGGGTAATGCACATTTTGCTACTCCTACCAGACAGGCTCCCAGAATTGCAGAACCAGGACAACCAGGTGAAGAAAGATGGTTGATTTTAGAATTAAAACTCATAGCAGATGTAGGTATGGTAGGGTTTCCCAATGCAGGGAAATCTACCCTTCTTAGTAGAATTTCTGCTGCTAAACCTAAAATAGCTGATTATCCTTTTACTACTTTACAACCAAATTTAGGAGTAGTTAAACTTATCGAAGGTGAAACCTTTGTAGTAGCTGACATTCCAGGGCTTATAGAAGGTGCACATAAAGGTATAGGTCTGGGACACGAATTTTTAAAACATATAGAAAGAACCCGAATTCTTTTATATGTGCTTGATGTTTCTAAAGAAAAAGAAATAATAAAAGATTACGAAATTTTAAAAGATGAACTGAAATTGTTTAATCCTAAGCTTTTAGAAAAAGAATATTTAATAGCATTAAACAAGATTGATTTAATTCCTGATCCTGAAAAAATTAAAGAATTAATAACCCTTTTTTCTAAGGAAGATCAAAAAAAAATCTATCCTATTTCTGCAGTTACAGGTCAGGGAATACCTGAGCTACTTTATGCATTATGGAATAAAATTAAAGAAATAAAAGAAAAAGAAGAAGATTTTATAAATGAATAAAAAAGAAAGATTAGAAAAAATTCTTAGAAAAACTAAGAAAGTTGTTATAAAAGTAGGAAGTGCAGTTATTACCAAAGAAGATGAAGGATTAAACTATCAAGTTTTACATAATCTCACTTATGAAATAAACAGGCTTGTTAAAGCAGGATATAAAGTAGTTTTGGTATCTTCAGGAGCTATTGCTTGTGGAAGAGCTAAATTAAATTATTATAAAAAACCCATATCTTTAACAGAAAAGCAGGCTTTAGCTGCTATTGGTCAGGCAGCTTTAATTCAGGCTTATGAAGATTTATTTCAACAATATCAAATTCATGTAGCTCAAATTTTATTAACAGCTGAAGATTTATCTCTAAGAGAAAGATATTTAAATGCTAAAAAAACTCTGGAAACTTTATTAAAATGGAATATAGTTCCAATTGTAAATGAAAATGATACTGTTACCACAGAAAGTATAAAATTTAGCGATAACGATATTTTATCAGCTCTTGTATCAGGAACTATTGAAGCTGACTTTTTAATAATTCTTTCAGATATAGATGCTCTTTATGAAGAAGATCCAAGAATCAATCCAAAAGCTCAAAAAATAAGAGAGGTAGAAAGAATAACTTCTGAGATTTTTTCCATGGCTGGAAGCAAACCAGGAAGACTTGGAAGAGGTGGTATGTATTCTAAACTTCTTGCTGCCAAAATGGTTACCTCTATGGGAATTCCTATGGTAATTTTGCCTGGAAGAGAGCCTTTAGTTTTAGAGAAATTTTGGAGCGGAGAAGAGATAGGAACCATTTTTTGGGCAGAAGAAAGGAAACTTAATATGAGAAAACTTTGGATAAAATATTATATAAAACCAGAAGGAAAGATTTATATAGATGAAGGTGCAGAGGAGGCTATTTTAAAAAGGGGGAAAAGTCTTTTAATAGGAGGTATAATAAGTGTAGAAGGGAATTTTCCTAAAGGTGCTTGTGTTGAATGTATCAATATGAAAGGTCAGATTTTAGCTAAAGGATTGGTAAATTTTTCTTCTGAGGAATTGTTAAAGTTAAAAATTTCACAAGAAAAAGTCAACAAAGAAGTAATTCACAGAGATAACCTGGTTTTTCTTGAACCATAGTTTCTCAATTTCCCTAAATTTGAAAGGGATTGAAAAAGAAATTTAAAAGAGTTAAATTAATTTAAGAACTCTTTCAAAAGGGGGTGTGTTTTTTCTATGTCTGATTTTGTGCATTTGCATGTTCACACAGAATGGAGTCTTCTTGATGGAGCGATTCATATAGATGATCTGGTTAAAAGACTTATAGATTATAAAATGCCTGGATGTGCTATTACTGATCATGGGACTCTTTATGGACTTATTCATTTTTATAAAAAGCTAAGAGAGTCAGATTTAAAGCCGATTTTAGGATGTGAATTTTATATGGCAGAGGGGTCCCGTTTTGATAAAAAAGCTTCTAAAAAAGGGGAAGCAAGAACCCATCATATTGTTTTACTGGCTAAAAATGAAGCAGGATATAAAAATCTTCTAAAGCTTGCAAGTATAGCTTATTTAGAAGGGTTTTATTATAGACCCCGTATTGATAAAGAAGTTTTAAGGCAATATCATGATGGTCTTATTGCTATGTCAGCCTGTTTGGAAGGGGAAATCCCTAAGCTAATTTTAAATGGGCAGATAGACAAAGCTATAGAAGTTGCTAAATGGTATAAAGAACTTTTTAAGGATGATTTTTATTTAGAATTGCAAAGAAATGATCTTCCGGAACAAGAAAAAGTAAATACTCAACTTTTAGAAATTGCAGAAAAACTTGGAATAAAATGTATAGCTACTGCAGATTGTCATTATTTGGATAAAGAAGATGCTTTAGCTCATGAAGTTCTTCTATGTATTCAGACAGGACATAAACTTTCTGATCCTGACAGGTTTAAATTTAATACTAACAAGCTTTATCTGGCAAATGCTGAAGAAATGAAGGAAAGATTTAAGGACTTACCTTCTGAAATTATCACAAATACGATGGAAATTTTTGACAAAATAAATTTTGAAATTCAAACGGGAGAGGTTTTATTTCCAAAAGCCAGAATACCTTTTGGAGAAACTGCAGAAAGTTATTTTGCAAAGAGAGCAAGAGAAGGGCTTGCTAAAAGATTACAGGAGTTAGAAGCTAAGGGAGAGCTTTTTACGGATAAAAATAAGTATTGGGAAAGGCTTGAGTATGAATTAGAGGTGATTATAGAAAAGGGATATGCCAGTTATTTTCTTATAGTTTCTGATTTTATTGAATGGGCTCGTTCTAAAGGGATTCCTGTTGGTCCTGGAAGAGGCTCTGCTGCAGGTGCTTTAACCTCCTATGCTCTTGGAATTACTAATCTGGATCCTTTGAGATGGGGACTTCTTTTTGAAAGATTTTTAAACAAAGAAAGACCAAGTCTCCCTGATGTAGATGTGGATTTTTGTATGGAAAGAAGAGATGAAGTTATAGAATATGTAGCCAGAACCTATGGAAGAGAATACATTGCTAAAATCGCAACCTTTGGTCAGCTTAAAGCAAGACAAGTAGTAAGAGATGTTGGTAGAGTTCTTGGTTTTAAGCCCAAAGAAATAGACCCTATTGCTAAAATGATAAGCCCGGGAATAGATGTGTCTTTAGAAGAAGAATTAAAAAGACCAGAATTTCAAGAATTGATGAAAAAAAATGAGAAGCTTAAGCAACTATTTGAACTTGCCAGAAAATTGGAAAGGCTTCCCAGACATGCCAGCCAGCATGCAGCAGGAGTAATTATTTCAGGGAAACCCATTATAGAAGTTGCACCTTTAATGAAAGGTGATGAAGGAGAAGTTGTAGTTCAGTTTGATATGAAATCATGTGAAACTGTAGGGCTTATCAAATTTGATTTTCTTGGATTAAAGACCCTTACTATTATAGACCATACTTTAAAAATGATAAAAAAATATGAAGGTGTGAATTTGGATTTAAATAATATTCCTCTTAACGATACAAAAACTTTTGAACTTCTCAGGAAAGGAGAAACAGATGGGGTATTTCAATTAGAATCTCAGGGAATGAAAGAATTATTAAGAAGACTTAAACCCTCAGACTTTAATGATCTTATAGCAGTTCTGGCTTTATACAGACCAGGTCCTTTGGAAGGTGGATTAGTAGATCAATATATAGAAACCAAACACGGAAGAAGAAAGCCAGAATATTTACATCCTCTTTTAGAACCAATTTTAAAAGAAACTTATGGTGTAATTGTTTATCAAGAGCAGGTAATGGAAATTGCCAGAGCTTTTGCAGGATATACTCTTGGAGAAGCAGATTTATTAAGAAGAGCTATTGGTAAAAAAGAAAAAGAACTAATGGAAAGTTTGAGAGGTGAATTTGTTTCCAGATCTGTAGAAAGAGGTATTCCAGAAGAGATAGCTAAGAAGGTTTTTGATCTTATAGAAAAATTTGCTCATTATGGATTTAATAAAAGCCATTCTGCAGCTTATGCCTTAATAGCTTATCAAACTGCTTATTTAAAAGCGCATTATCCAGTTTATTTTATGGCTTCAATTCTTACCTATGAAGCCAATAAAAGCGAAGAGGTTAGTAAATACCTTTCTGTGGCAAATGAAATGGGAATAAAAATTTTACCACCAGATATCAATAAAAGTGAGGCAGGATTTTCTGTAGAAGATGGGGCTATCAGAATAGGACTTCATGCCATTAAAAATGTTGGTGAAGAAGCTGTAAATGAAATATTAAGAAAAAGACCTTATAATTCCTTTTTGGACTTTTGTAATAAAGTAGATACGAAAAAGGTTAATAAAAAAACTGTAGAAGCTCTTATTAAAGCAGGAGCATTTGATAATTTGGAACCAAATAGAGCAAAACTTATGCATAATTTACCTTCAGTATTATCAGTTTCTACTCAATCTAAATTTTCTTCTCTTTTTGGACAAGCAAGTTTATTAAATGTAGCTTCCTCTATCAAATTGGAAGAGGTTCCTGAATGGAATTTGGATGAAAAATTAGCTTTTGAAAAAGAGGCTTTGGGTTTTTATCTTACAGATCATCCTTTAAAGAGGTTTAGAAAATGGATAAAGATATTTTCTTCTTATAATTTAGAAAATATAAAAAATGTAAAAGATGGAACAAAAGCAATTATAGCAGGACTTATTTCTGAATTAAAACTAAAGACCACCAGAAATGGTGATAAAATGGCTATTGTTAAAATAGAAGATGAATATTCTTCTTTAAGAGCTATAATTTTCCCTGATCTTTTAAAACAGTATATACAAATTTTAACAGATGGAGCTCTTCTTTGGTTTAAAGTAGAAGTAGATAAAGAAGAAGAGAATCTATCTTTATTAGTGGAAGATATAGCAGAATTAAGAGATTTAAGATTTTTTAAAAATGGTAGAGTTGAAATAATAATTACTCCAGAAATGGCTAAAGAAAATACCTTGGAATATTTTAAAAATTTCTTAGCAAAGGAGGAAGAAGAAACTTATTTACCTATAAAATTATATCTTAAATATCCAGATTATTTAATAAGTTTTGAGGTAAATGGATATAGATTAAATCCTTCTTATGATCATATTAATTTGATGTTTGATATCTTTAAGAATTTAGATTTGAAAGTTCTGATTTCTTAAAAATAAATTTCGTCTTGAATTTTATATAAGTGTAAGCTAAAATTAGAATCAAATATTAAATAAGGAGGTTTTTTTATGCTTGCAAAAATACCTTATGATTTATCAAGAATTGATGAAGAAGATATTGACAAACAGATTCTTAGAACAGCTATTATAGCAGAGCTTGATGCTATTAATCTTTATGAGCAATTAGCATCTATGGCAGAGGATGAAAATTTAAAAGCTATTCTTCTTGATGTAGCCCGTGAAGAGAAAACCCATGTTGGAGAATTCTTAACTATGCTTCTTATGAAAGATGAAGAACAGGCTGAAGAATTGGAGGCTGGAGAAGAAGAAGTGGATGAGCTTTTGGAAGAAGAGGAAGAATAAAAAGTTTTAAGACAGAAATTTTAAAATATTTCTTATTTTAGATGATAGATGTGTTTTTTAAAAAAAATAAAATTTTTATTATTATTTCTTTTTTTTATTATTTTTAATAATTCTATTTTTGCTGCACCTAAAAGTCGTTTTGAGATTACTGCTAAAAAAATAGAAACTTTTAATAATTTCGGAGTTATTATTGCTGAAGGTGATGTTGTAATAAGTGATAAAACTATTTTAATTTGGGCTCAGGAAGTTAAATATGAAATCAAAACCGGATATGTAATTTTAAAAAATTTTAAAATCTTTGATAAAGAAAGACAGATTATAGCAGAAGGAGATAAGGGATTTTTAGATGTTAGAAATGGGGAATTATGGTCAGATCACATATTTATTTTTTTAAAAAAACAAAGAATAAGGATTAAAGCCAAGGATTTCCATAAAAATTCCTTAAATGAATATTTTGCTAAGAAAGCACTTATAACTACTTGTAGTTTAGAAGATTGTGAAAAAGAAAAGGATTTTCCACCCTGGAGTGTAGAGTTAGACAATATTGTTTTAACTTCTCAAGGTATAAGTAGCGGGGATTCAACCAAAATTAGAATAAAAAAGATACCTGTAGTTTATATTCCAAAAACTGCTTATTTTCCCAAGGTGAGTTTACCTATTGCTCCTCCAAGAAAAACCGGTTTTTTAACTCCTGGATTTGCTCAGGGTAACAGATTGGGTTTTGGAATACAGGTTCCTTTTTTCTGGGCTATTACAGATCAACTTGATTTTACTATTTCTCCTATGTATTTAACTCAAAGAGGACTTTTGTGGGATTTAGAAAACGAATTTAAAATATCTGAAGGAATTCAAAGTATTTTTAAAATTCGGTATTTAAATGATACTAAAAAACAAGAATATGTATCTTCTAAAGAAAAAAGACATAAATGGTGGGTTATTGGGAAAATAGATTCTGTTTTTAAATCAAATTTGGATGCACATTTAGATATAGATGTTGTTTCAGAAAAGGACTTTTTACAAGAATTTGATGTTGGAGAAGGGAGTTATACCAATAACAGGCTTTTATTTTTGCAAAGATTTAACAGAGATATAGAAGATAAATCACAGGAATACAGAACTTCAAAATTTTGGATTCAGTATTTTAAAAATAGTATATATACTAAAGTAGAAAGCAGATATTTGGATTATCATGGAAATTTGGATGAAGACCAAATTTTACAACCTGTGTTAAGTCTACAAGCAGATTTATTACCTTTCGATATATATAAAAATATCCTTGCTCATTTAGCTTTAAACTATTTTTATAATACCAGAAAAGAGGGATATTATGGTCATAAATTAAACTCAAAAATAGAACTTTCTTATCCATTTAATTTTTCTCAGATTTTTAATGAGATAATTTTTAGATATAATTTGGATTTTTATAATCTAAGCAAAAAAGGGGATTTTGGTAAAAAAAGTTTATCCAGAAATTTTTATGAATTCAATTTAACTTCTTACGTTTTTCTTTTAAAAAATTATAAATTTTTGACTATATTTAACCAGAATCTTGAATTTTTACATATTTTAAAGCCCTATATTAGCTATTTTTATAGAAATAGACCCAGTGAAACAGATGTTCCTCAATTTACCTATGAAGATTTAATTAGCGATAAAACCAATGCTATAGAATTTGGTTTATGGCAATTTTTTAGTTTCCCTCATCATAAAAATCTCTTTATAATTAGAGCATATCAACAATATGATTTTACTAAAGCTGAACGCTCTGCTACAGCTACAGGCCCTGAAGATAGAGCACTTTCCGATTTATACTTGCAAGTTTTGATAAATTATGCCCCATATTTAAATGTAAGATATGATGGAACTTATAATTTTTATGGACTTGGATTTAAGAAACATTCTCTCACCTTGGGATTAAGAAATATTTTAATAGATTCTATAAATCTTGGTTATCAAGATGATTCTGCTTGGCATACAAGACAATTAACATTAAATTTAAGATCTACCTTTTTCAACAGATTTCAAACCAACTTTTTTATAAGCAGAAATCTTATTAAAAAAGAAACTACTGAAATGAGATTAGAGGGAGTATATTTACATGAATGTTATCTTATTGGCTTGGGAATAGATGTAACTCCAAGAGATACCAAATTCTTTTTTAGATTTGAATTAAAAGGTCTGGGAGGTTATGGTTTCGGATATTAAATATGTCTCATAAAATAAAAGTCCTTATTCCAGGTCCTATAAAATTTAATTTTATAAAAGAAGGTTTAGAATACTATTCAAAAAAAATAAAACCTTTTATAGATTTAGAGATTATAGCTCCTAAGGTAAAAACTGAAAAGCTGAATAAAAAACTGAGATTACAAAAAGAAGAGGAGATTTTAAAGAAATATATTTCAAAAAAAGATTATCTTATAATTCTTGATGAAAAAGGAAAAATTTTTAAAAGCCAAGAATTGGCTAAATATTTAAAAAATTTGATAGAAAATTTTTCTCAAATAGCTTTTGTAATCGGTGGACCTGATGGTATTTCAGAGAATTTTAAAAAAGAAGCTAAAGAACTTTTAAGTTTATCTAAATTTACCTTAAATCACGAAATAGCTCTTTTAGTATTATTGGAAGCTATTTATAGAAGTTTTACTATAATCAAAGGGATTCCTTATCATAGAGAATAAAAATATTATAAATCTAATTTTTTCACAGTTTTATTTAAAAATTCTTGAAACTCTCTATATATTTCTTTAAATTGTTGAATTGCTTTTTCTCCAGCTTCAGTTAAACGAGTTCCTCCTCCTTTTTTCCCTCCTATTTTAGTTTCTACTAAAGGAGTTTTAGCCTGTCTATTCATAGAATTAATTAAATCCCAGGCATGTTTATAAGACATATTCATGGACTTAGCAGCTTTTGAAATAGAACCATATTTTTTAATCCTTTCAAGAAGAGCTATTCTACCACAACCAAGAAAAGTGCCTTCTTTTCCTTCAATCCATAGTTTACCTTTTAATTGAAAATCCTTTTTTTCTTCACTTTCTAAGATACACAGTAAATGAGGATCTTTCTTTCTTTTTCTTCCTTTTTTTTTCATAGTTTTAATTTTAAACAAATTTTAAAAATTGGTCAATTTTTTTATTTTAAACAGCTTTTACAAAGTCTTGACAAAATCTTTTTAATTTCTATAATTAATTTCGTTATATTTATAAAAATATAATGAAAGGAAATATTATATGAAAAAAAATTTTCTAAAAATTTTTTTGATTATCATAGGATTATTTGTTTTTAAAAATGATTCTTATGCTTTTTTTGACTTTATGAAATCTAATAAACAAGTCTTAAATTTGTATGTAGCTGCCAGTCTTAAAAAACCTATGGATGAGGTTATACAAAAGTTTAAAGAGAAATATCCAGATATTGAGATTCGTGTTAATTATGGAGCTTCAGGTGGACTTTATGCTCAAATTATTCAGGGGCAGCCTTGTGATTTGTATTTTAGTGCTGATTGGAGATATGTAAAGAAGCTTGAAAATTACGAAAGATTGATAAAAGGAGAAAAATTTTTGACAGATAAATTAGTGTTAGTAGTTTCAAAGACCGGTAGAAAGAAAATTAAGTCTATAAATGATCTAATCAAACCAGGAGTTATTTTAGCTGTAGCGGATCCTAAGGCTCCTGTTGGAGTTTATGCAGAAAGGGCTTTAAAAAAGCTTGGTTTATGGGATAAAATTCTTGCTATAGGAAACCTTAAAACAAGACCAGGCACTGTTAATCAGGTAGCTATTATGGTAAAGGAAGATCAGGTAGATGCAGGATTTGTCTATAAAAGTGTAGCTTATGGATATGGATTAAAACCTGTTCAGATTTTGCCTGAAAGTATCACAGGTCAAATAGTTTATGGAGTAGGTTTAATTAAAGGAGGAAATATAAAATTAGCTGAAAAGTTTTATAATTTCCTTTGTCATAATATAAATATTTTTAATAAGTATGGATGGAATAAATATGAAAATGAAAAATTTTAAGAAAAATTTTTTACTTTTAATTTTTTTTGTTTCGTTTCTGTTTTTGATTGTTTATCCTGTTTTTTCTCTTTTTATAAACTTGGATTTTTTAGGTATAAAAAAAACTTTTTCTGATATTTATTTTTGGCTTAGTTTTAAAAATACTATAATAGCAGCTTTATTAGCAGCTTTATTAGGTTTAATTTTGGCTATAGGGTTTGGATATTGTTATCTATTTTATAGAAATACCATAATTTACAAACTATCAAATTTAATGAATGATTTACCTATAGCTATTCCTCATACTGTAGCAGGTTTGGCACTTTTAGTTGCTTTTGGAAGAAAAAATTTTGGATTTATAGGAGAAACTGGTTTAGCTTTTACCATTTTTGCGGTTATACTTGCCATGTTTTTTGTTTCTTATCCTTTAGCTGCAAGGAGTATAGCCTCGGCTTTAGATAAAATGGATAAAGAAATAATAGATGTGGCTCGCACCTTAGGAGATTCACCACTTAAGGTTTATTTTAGAATAGTTTTACCAAATTTAAAAGAAGCCTTGTTTTCTGCTATTGTGCTTGCTTTTTCAAGATCTTTAAGTGAATTTGCTGCAGTTGTTATGTTTGGAGGAAATTTGCCTGGGAAAACTCAGGTTTTAGCATCCTATGTTTTTACGAAGGTTGAAGAAGGAGAACTTGAAATGGCTATAACAGCCAGTGTTTTTTGTATAATTCTGTCTTTTTCAATAGTAACACTTTTAAGTCTGAGAAAGAAAAATGCTTAGAATAGAAAATTTAAAAAAATTTTTGGGTAAAAATGTAATTTTAAATAAAGTAAACCTTAAAGTTAATCCTTCAGAAATAAAAGTAATTATGGGATTAAATGGAAGTGGAAAATCAACTTTTTTGAAAATTGTAGCAGGACTTATTCAACCTGATGAAGGTCAAATTTTTATCAATGATAAAGATATTACAAAATTAGATCCCGAAGATAGAAACATAGGATATGTTCCTCAGCATCCAGCTTTATTTCCTCATCTCACAGTTAAAGAAAATATTTACTATTCACTTAAAAATAAAAGAGGTTCTAAAAAACTTGCTGATCAGTTAGTAGAAATGCTTGATTTAGAACCATATTTAGAGAAAAAAACAGATATTTTAAGTGGAGGATACAAAAGCAGAGTTTCTCTGGCAAGGGCTTTAGTTTCTCAACCGGAAGTTGTTCTTTTAGATGAGCCTTTAAGTGATTTTGATTTAGCTATAAAAGAAAAATTGCTTGAAAAATTTAAAAAAGTTTTAAAATTCCTTAATATACCAGTAATTTATGTAACTCATGATCCTGTAGAAGCTCAAATAATAGGAGATACCTTTTCAGTTTTAATCAAAGGAAAAATAAAAGAGATAAATTCAATTGAAGAGGCTCATCAATTAATGCGTAAAGATCTGGAAGAAATTTATTAAGTCTTGAAATACTTAAAAAGAGATGTATAACAATGATATGCTATTTTGGTATTCCTCGGCATTCCTTTTCCTATAGCCAGAACTACAGGGCTTTTCACCAACTTTATATCAACTTCATCTGTAACCCTCTATAACTTGAAAAGGAAATTAATTGATTTCAAAACTGCTATCCCTATTATTCTTGGCTCTGTAATAGTAGCTCCTATAGGAGCTACTATTACTCATTATATTTCTGAAAAAATAGTAGGAATAGTCTTCTCTCTTTTCTGGTATAAAATTTTTAAGTAGATTTCTTTAAAATATAAAAAATCAACGCTGTTCTATTGCTAAAAATAAAAAACGTTTTATACTGATGACTTATGAAGTTACCTAATAAGAAAGGGTATTTTGGCAAATTTGGTGGACGGTTTGTTCCTGAAACTCTTATTCCAGCTCTTTATGAATTAGAGGAAGCCTATTATCGTTTTAGAAAAGATTCTTCTTTCTGGAAAGAATGGAGGGAAATTTTACAAGAGTATGCAGGAAGACCAACCCCACTTACCTATGCAGCTAATTTTTCTAAATATCTTGGTGGGCATATAAAGGTTTATCTAAAAAGAGAAGATTTGCTTCACAGTGGAGCTCATAAACTCAATAACACGATGGGGCAGGTTCTTCTTGCTAAAAAGATGGGCAAAACAAGAATTATTGCAGAAACAGGAGCAGGTCAGCATGGAGTTGCAACTGCTACAGCTTGTGCCTATTTTAATATACCCTGTGTGGTTTATATGGGAGCTAAGGATACAGAAAGACAATCTTTAAATGTTTTTCGTATGAAACTTCTTGGAGCTGAAGTTATTCCAGTTTATTCTGGGACTCAAACTCTCAAAGATGCTATAAATGAAGCTTTAAGAGACTGGGTTACAAATGTTAAAAATACTTTTTATGTAATAGGCTCTGTAGTAGGCCCTCATCCTTATCCTATGATGGTAAGAGATTTTCAAAGTATTATAGGAATAGAAACAAAAAAACAAATCCTTAAAAAAGAGGGTAAACTTCCTGATATTATTATGGCTTGTGTAGGTGGTGGGTCTAATGCTATGGGTATTTTTTATCCTTTTGTTAGAGACAAAGAGGTTAAGCTTATAGGAGTTGAAGCTGCTGGTCATGGACTTGATACCAATTTTCATTCAGCAAGTTTATGTGTGGGTGAGCCAGGAGTTTTACATGGCACCTTAAGTTATCTTCTTCAGGACAAAGTAGGACAAATTAAAGGAGCTCATTCCATAGCTCCTGGTCTTGATTATCCAGGAGTAGGGCCTGAGCATTCCTATTTTAAAGATACAGGAAGAGCACAATATGTATCTGTAACAGATGAAGAAGCTTTGGAAGCTTTTCAGGTTTTATCTGAAACTGAAGGAATTATACCTGCTCTTGAATCCTCTCATGCTGTAGCCTATTTGATGAAAATTGCTAAGAATTTAGCTAAGGGAACTATAGTAGTTATTAATCTTTCTGGAAGAGGAGATAAAGATGTAAGTTCTGTTAAAAAATACCTGGAAGAAAAAAAATAGAGGAGTTATGTTAAAAGGGGCTACTTTTATAGAAAAATCTATAAAAGATTTAAAAAGAAAAGGAGAAATTCCTCTTATACCTTACATTACTTGCTGGGATCCTGATCTTGAAACCACAGAGGCTATTTTATGGGAAATGGCTGAAGTCAGTCCTGCCTGTATAGAGCTGGGATTTCCTTTTTCCGATCCAGTAGCAGATGGTCCAACCATTCAAAAAGCTGTAGTAAGGGCTCTGGAACATAAACCAACTTTGGAAGATTTTTTTGAATTTGTAAAAAGGCTCAATGATAAAGGATATCCTATACCACTTGTGTGTATGACCTATTATAATATTTTTTATAGATTTGGACTTGAGAGAGCTGTTAAATTTGCTTTAGATTCAGGTCTTTCTGGGTTTATTATACCTGATCTACCCATAGAAGAGGCTAATCCCTGGTTAAAAGCAAACAAAGGAAAAGGTCTTGCTACTATATTTTTAGCAGCACCTACTTCTTCTGAGGAAAGAATTAGAAAAATAGCTCAAAAATCTTCAGGATTTCTCTATTATGTTTCTTTAACAGGTATTACAGGTGCAAGAGATAAATTGCCAGAGGATGTGTTAGAGCGTTTGCAACTGGTAAAAAGTCTCTCTTCTATACCTGTAGCAGTAGGTTTTGGCATTTCAAAACCAGAACATGTTAAAATGCTGTCTCCTTATGCAGATGCTTTGGTAGTTGGAAGTGCTATTGTAAAAATTGTGGAAGAAAAAGGGAAAAAAGCACCTGCAAAAGTTAAAGAATTTCTCAAAATTTTAAAAACTTTCTGATGAAAATTCTTGAAGTAAAAACCAAACCTTTTTATGAAATTTTAATAGAAGAAAATTTATTATCAAAAATACCTGATGATCTTAAGGTTAATTTCAATTTTGGTAAAGTTGCTATTATTACAGATTCAAATGTTAAAAAACTTTATGGAGAAAAGTTTTTAAAAAATTTTCAAAAAAAAGGCATAAAAGCTGAAATTTTTTCTTTTCCAGCAGGAGAGGGATCTAAAAATATAGATACAGTTATTTCTCTTGCTAGACAAATGATACAAAAAAATTATGATAGAAAGGATATGATAATTGCATTAGGAGGTGGGGTGACAGGAGATATAGCGGGGTTTCTTGCCAGTATCTATCTTAGAGGAATACCTTATGTGCAAATACCTACCACTTTGCTTGCTCAAGTGGATAGTTCTGTGGGAGGTAAAACAGGGGTTGATCTACCAGAAGGTAAAAATCTTATAGGAACTTTTTATCAACCTGTCAGAGTTTATATAGATCCTTTGGTATTAAAAACATTACCATTAAAAGAAATTAAAAACGGACTGGCAGAAGTTATTAAATATGGTTGTATCATAAAAAAAAGGCTCTTTAATTTTATTGCAAAAAAAGGGAAAAATATCTATAAGCTCAATTCTGATGACTTAGAATATATTATTTATGAAAGCTGTAAAACTAAAGCTTATGTAGTTTCCAGAGATGAAAAGGAAGGGGGATTAAGAAGGGTTTTAAATTTTGGACACACTGTGGGACATGCTATAGAAACAGAACTTAATTATACTATTGCCCATGGTTTAGCAGTTGCCATAGGAATGCTTGCCGAAGCAAAATTATCTGAAAAACTTGGGGTAGCAGAAGAAGAAGTTTATCAGCCTTTAAAGAATTTGCTTGAAAAACTTGAAATGCCTATTAAACTTCCTAAAAATTTAAATATAGAAAATTTAATTAAACACATGAGAAAAGATAAAAAAGTAGCAAAAGGAAAGCTTACTATAGTTCTTTTGAAAAAAATCGGTAAATTTGTTTTTTATGAAGAACCTCCTAAGGAAAAAATTCTTGAAGTTTTACAAGAATTAAGCTAAAATTTATAAAACAGGGTTAAGATAATTAAGGAATTATTTATGGAGGATTTGCGAAGATTTATAGATTTAAATTTTTATAAATTATGTGCTTCTGGCAATGATTTTATTATTATTTTAAACTTTGATAAAAAGATTTCTCCAGAAGAAGGCAAATTTTTGGCTAAAAAGCTTTGTCGTCATAAATTTTCAATCTCTGCAGATGGTTTAATTTTTTTAGAAAATCCTGTTAGTCCTGAGGCTAAATTTGCTTGGAGATTTTTTAATGCTGATGGAAGTGAAGCAGAAATGTGTGGAAATGGAGCAAGATGTGTAGCAAGATTGGTAGAAGAAATAGGGTTATTTAAAAGTCCATTTTATTTTGAAACCAAGGCAGGTCTTATTTATGCTGAAGTAAAAGGCAAAAGAGTAAAAGTGGCACTTACTGAGCCAAAAGATTTGCAAATAAATTTATCAATAAAAATAAATCAACAGAATTTTGTTTCTCATTTTGTAAACACAGGTGTTCCCCATGTGGTTATTTTCTGGGATAAACTTGAAGAATTACCCATAGAAGAAATCGGAGCAAAAATCAGGTATCATGAAATGTTTAAACCATCTGGCACCAATGTAAATTTTGTCAAAATAGAAGAAAAGAATGGCCAAAAATTTTTAAAAGTAAGAACTTATGAAAGAGGAGTAGAAGCAGAAACCTTAGCTTGTGGAACAGGTTCTTCTGCTTCAGCTTATATAGCTTATAAGCTTGGGTTAATAGAAAATCCTGTAAATGTTTTAACACGTGGGGGAGAAGTTTTAACTATATACATAGATGAAATAGAGAATAAAATATATTTAGAAGGGGATACTATTTTTGTTTTTGAAGGTAAAATAAAAGAAGATGCCTTAAGATAAAAAAATTAAAGAAGGGGGGATAATATGAATCTACAAGGTTCTATAGTTGCTTTAATAACACCTTTTAAGGATGGAAAAGTAGACGAACAATCTTTTAGAAATCTTTTAAAATGGCATATTCAAGAGGGAACTCATGGGATTTTAGTTCTTGGAACAACTGGAGAGGCTGCAACTATAGACAAAGAGGAAAGAAAAAGAATAATGGAAATAGCTTTAGAAGAAGTTAAAGGAAAAGTTCCTTTAATAGTAGGAACAGGAACAAACAATACTAAATTAGCTTTAGAATATACCAAGATGGCAGAAGAAATGGGTTTTGATGCTGCTTTAATAGTTACACCCTATTATAATAAACCTACTCAAAATGGACTTTATGAACATTATAGTTACATTGCAAAAAATACAAATATACCCATTATTCTCTATAATGTTCCTGGAAGGACTTCTGTAAATCTTTTACCTGATACTACAGCTAAGCTTGCTCAAATTGAGAATATTGTAGCTATCAAAGAAGCCTGTGGAAATATTAAGCAGGTTACTGAACTCTTACTTAAATGTCCTGAGGATTTTACTATTCTTTCAGGAGATGATTTTACAGCTTATGCTACTGTAATGCTTGGAGGAAAGGGAGTTATTTCAGTTGCTGCTAATGTTATACCAAAAGAAATGGCAGAACTTATGGAGAGTTCTTTAAAAGGGGATGTAGCAAAAGCTCAGAAATTAAATCTTAAACTTTATACACTTTACAAAGCTATGTTTATTGAAACCAATCCTGTGCCTGCAAAATATGCTCTTTGGCTTATGGGTAAAATTGAAACTCCAGAAGTAAGACCTCCATTAGCAGGTTTAGTTGAAAACTCCTTAGAGCAATTAAAAAAGATTTTAAAAGAAGATTATGGACTTATTTAGAAATTTTTTCGTTCCTTAGATTGATAAAGTGGGAGTTCTGGAAGTTTTTCTACATAGATAGATGTGCTTGGAAAAGCAAAAGAAGCTCCGTTTCTTTCAATTATTTCCATTATTTTTAAATTTACATCTTCTTTTATAGCTAAATATTCTTCCCATACAGCTGTGTTAGTGAAACAGTAGATAAAAATATTTAAAGAACTATCCCCAAAATCTGTAAAATATACCATTAAAAGCTGATCTTTAGCAATTCTTGGATGATTTTTTAACATATTTCTTATTTCTTCAAGAATTTTAACCATTTGCTCTCTTGTGGTATCATAAGTTACACCAATAATCATTTTTATCCTTCTTACATTCCTTTTAGAGAAATTTTCTAAGAACTGATTGGCAAGCATTTGATTGGGTATAGTGATTAAACTTTTTTCAAAACTTCTTATTTTAGTGGTTCTTAAGCCTATATCTTCTACAATTCCTTCCATATCACCAATTTTTATCCAGTCTCCTATTTTCATAGTTTTATCTATAAGCACAGTTAATCCACCAAACAAATTAGCCACCGTATCTTTAGCAGCAAGAGCAAAAGCAAGTCCTCCCAACCCCAAGGAAGCAATTACAGCACTAACATTAATTCCCCAGTCTTGAAGAATAGATAAAGTCGCAAGACCTATTATGAATATTTTGCATAACTTTATAAAAAAACTGCCAATCTCTTGGCTAATTTCTTTCCCAAACTTTTCTGCAAAAGAATATATGTAACTTTCTGAAATTATTATAGCATTGTATAAAATCCAGGCAAAAACAAAGATAAAAAGAGTTTTCAAAATTTTTGATATTATAATATGTTCTATACCTAAGATCAGAAGAGCAAAGAATATACCACCTATTATAAAAAGAAAAGTCAAAGGCTTTGAAATGATTTGTAAAATTATATCGTCTATTTCAGTAGAGGTCTTTTTAACAAAACGTTCAACAACTCTTAAAATAACTACTACAAAAACTTTTCTTAAAAATATCGATAAAAGAAAAATTCCTATACTTAAAGCAATTTTATAAATTGGAACACCCAAGATAATGAAATTCAAGTAATGACTTACATCCTGAAAGAACTTCATAAAGGGTTCCATTTACAACCCCCTTTTTATCTTTTTCTAAGTCTTACTGCAAAAAATCCATCTAAATTATGTTTATGAGGATAGGTTTTTAAATATTTATTTTTTTCTATTAATTCTTTAATTTTATTTCCGCAAGATTTTTCAAGCACGATTAAAGGATTCTCTATTTCAAATTCAGGATGTTTTTCCAGAAATTTTGTTATTACTTCTTCATTTTCTTCGGGTTCCAAACTACAGGTAGCATAAACCATAATTCCTTTAGATCTGAGAAAGGGAGCAAGTCCTTCTAAAAGTCTAAGCTGTTTTTCTGGAATTTTTAAAAAATCTTCTTGTGTACGAGCCCATTTAATATCAGGATGTTTTCTTATTACTCCTGTTCCAGTACATGGAGCATCTATAAGTATTCTATCAAAGGAAGGAGCTTTTATTTTTTGAAGCTCATCTATTACATCTCCTTGAAAAAGCTTGGGTTCCTTTAATCCAAGCCTTTGAAAATTTTCTTTAAGTTTTTCCAATCTCCAGGGATAAAGATCAAAAGCCCATATAAAGCCTTTATTTTTCATAAGTTCTGCTATATGAGTAGTTTTTCCACCAACTCCTGCACAGGCATCAAGTATTTTTTCTCCTGGTTTAGGATTTAAAAGATAAGTAACCAGCTGGCTGGCTGAATCCTGCACGCTTATCCATCCAAAATGATAGGCTTTTAGCTCTGTAACCTTTCCCCTAAAACCTTCTAAAATTATTCCTGCAGGACTATAAGGACAGGCTTTAGCTTGAGGAACCTCATCTTTTTGAAGATAGACAAGGAAATTATCTCTGCTTACTTTTAAAATGTTTACACGGATTACCAGAGGTGGACGTTCATTGCTTGCTATAAGTAAAGCTTTTGTTTCTTCAAATCCAAATCTATCAAGCCATCTTTTAACCAACCATTCAGGAAAAGAATACTTTACAGAAAGATAATAAACTGGATTAAAATCAGGTGGTTCAGGAAGATTATTTTTATTCTCTGCAATTTTATGCAAAATAGCATTCACTAAATTTTTAATCCATTGTCCTCTTTTTCTATGTGAAAGTATTTTTAGACTTTCTGCTAAAGCAACTCTTTCAGGAATGCGAGTATAAAGGAGTTGATAAGTTCCAAGACGCAATATATTTCTAACCTCTGGATCCATTTTTTCTAAAGGGTGATCAGAAAAACGCGAAATTACAAAATCTATATAATAGAGATACCTTATTACACCATTAACCAGTTCGCCAACTAAAGCTCTATCTCTTTCATCAGGAAGAACACTTTTGGTTAAAACTTGAGAAAGAATTTCATCAAGAAGAGGTTTTCCTTTTTCCCAGCGAATTAAAATCTTAAGAGCAACTGCTCTTGGATTGGTTTTAGGAAGTTTTGGCATAAATTATTCCCATTGTAAAGCCATTTGTTTTAGAGAAAAGAGCTTATCTCTTAAAATAGCTGCTCTTTCAAATTCGTAATTTTTAGCTGCTTCTTTCATTTCTTTTTCAAGTTTAGCTATTTCAGCTTTTAATTCCTCCAAGGAGTTAAAAACCTCTTCAATTTCCAACAATTTTTCCAGATTTACAAAATCTGCTTCTACCATTTTCATTAAGGGGTCTTCCAAAGATTTTACCACAGTTTTGGGAGTTATGCCATGTTTTTTATTATACTCTTCCTGAATTTTCCTTCTTCTTTCTGTCTCTTCTATAGCTTTTTTCATAGCAGGGGTTATGCTTTGAGCATAAAGAATAGCAGTTCCATTAACATTTCTGGCAGCTCTTCCTATCATTTGAATAAGGGCTCTTTCTGATCTTAAAAATCCCTCTTTGTCTGCATCAAGAATAGCAATAAGAGAAACCTCAGGTAAATCCAGCCCCTCTCTTAAAAGGTTTATTCCTATTAAAACATCATAAACTCCTTTTCTTAAATCTCTTATAATTCTTGCTCTTTCAAGGGTTTTTAAATCAGAATGCATATAACAGGCTTTAATACCAAGTTCTTTATAATAATCTGTCAATTCTTCAGCCATACGTTTGGTTAAAGTGCAGACCAGAACTCTTTCTCCTGCTTTAGCACGTTTTTTTATTTCAAAGAAAAGATCTTCTACCTGATTTTCAGAGGATCTTACTTCAACCTTAGGATCTAATAACCCTGTTGGACGGATGATTTGTTCTATAATCCTTCCTTCTGCTTTTTCAATTTCATAATCTCCAGGAGTAGCAGATACATAAATAATCTGATTTATTCTTTCTTCAAATTCTTCAAAAGTGAGAGGACGATTATCAAGAGCAGAAGGAAGTCTGAATCCATACTCCACTAAGGTTTCCTTTCTACTTCTATCACCTCTATACATTCCTCTTATCTGAGGGATTGTGATATGGCTTTCATCTACAAAAAGAAGGAAATCGTCTGGAAAATAATCTAAAAGAGTATAAGGAGGTTCTCCAGGTTTTCTTCCATCTAAATATCTACTATAGTTTTCAATACCTTTACAATAACCCACCTCTTCTAATAATTCCAAATCATAAAGAGTCCTTTTTTCTAATCTTTCTGCGTATTGATATAGACCCTGACTTTTAAAGTATTCTACTCTTTCTTTTAGTTCTTTGCGAATTTCTTTTATAGCGCTGCGAAGTTTATCTTCTGAAGTTACATAATGACTTGCTGGAAAAATGACAATTTCATTTACTTTTCCCAGGACTTTCCCTCTAAAAGGATCTATAATTTTTATTTCTTCTATTTCATTTCCCCAGAGACTTACTCTTACTGCTCTTTTTTCTTCATTAGAAGGGAAAATCTCTATAATATCTCCTCTTACTCTAAAAGTAGCACGAGTAAAATCCATTTCAGTTCTTTCATAATGCATGGTAACAAGAGCTCTTAACAATTCATCTCTGCTAATTTCTGCTCCTTTTCTCAAATAGAGATGTTTTTGAAAATACTCTTCAGGGGAGCCCAAACCATAAATGCATGAAACACTTGCTATTACAATTACATCTCTTCTTGAAAGAACTGCTGCAGTAGCAGAGTGTCTGAGTCTATCTATAAAATCATTTATAGAGGCATCTTTCTCAATATAAGTATCTGTAACAGGAACATAAGCTTCTGGCTGATAATAATCATAATAAGAAACAAAATATTCTACTGCATTTTCTGGGAAAAGTTTTTTGAATTCATTATAAAGCTGAGCTGCTAAGGTTTTATTGGGAGCTATTATAAGGGTGGGCTTACCGACCTTTGCAATAACATTTGCCATGGTAAAGGTTTTTCCGGATCCTGTTACTCCAAGTAAAACCTGATGTTTAATTCCTTTTTTAATTCCTTCTACCAAATTTTTAATAGCTTTAGGTTGATCTCCTTTTGGTTCTATATTTGCTTTAAGCTTAAAAACACTTTCTTTTTCCAAAACCTGCATATAACTCACCTCTAAATTACCACTTACGAAGTGGTAATTTTTTATTTTAAGGTTTGGATATAAAAATAAATTTTTTGAGAAAATAATCAATTGTTTTTCAAATTAAAAATTTTAAAAATATTTTATGATAAGAATTTTTTGAGAAAAATTTCTCAAAATATAGTATAAACTTTTACAATGTTTAAACTAAAAAGATAATTTTTTATAAGCTTATAGAATTAAAAATAGGTAGGAGGTGAAGAATGAAATTAGGTAAAGGAATGAAAATTTTAGCTTCAGCTCTAATTGGAGTGTGTTCTTTTGCTGAAGTATCCTTTGGAGAAACACCAGAGGAATTAAAGGCACAAATTGAAGCTTTAAAACAGCAGATGGCTGTTATGCAAGCTCAAATTACTAATTTACAAAAAAAACTGCAAGAGATGCAAGCCAAAACAGAAAAAGTAACAGTTCCTAAAAAAACAGGTGTAGTAAAAGCTAAACCTGGTTTAGAATGGAAGCTTTATGGAAGAGTAAAAATTGATTATCATTATGATACAGCTCGTATAGAAAAATATAATGATTTCGTGGGTACTATAGCTAATAGAGAAACTCATGCAGATTATAAAAACGATTCTTCCAATTTCAATCCAAGAGATACAAGAATAGGGGCTATTATTAGTCATAAAAAAGGAAATTGGTTAATAAAAGGAAGAATAGAAGCAGATTTTTATGGAACTAATTCAGGAAATAATTTGATTCCTCGTCTTAGATTAGCTTATATAGATTTTAATAATTCTCAAAAAAGATTAGATTTAAGAGTGGGGCAGGACTGGATTCCTGTAGCACAACTTAATCCATCTACCGTAGACTTTGGAATTTTAACTGCTGCAGGAAACCTCTGGTGGCGTATTCCTCAGGTTACTTTAAGAAAAGATTTAAACAATAACTGGCAGATTTTGGTTTCAGTTATGCAGCATAGAAGACAACATACATGGTCTAAAGAGCGTATGCCTTGGGTTTTATCAAGAATTCAATATAAAAATGGATTTCTTGGAAAAGGAAATATGATAGCTCTTGGTGGTGGATATAAACATGGCAGACATGATAGCACTATAGATGATGTGGATTGTTGGCTTTTGGCAGGGGAATGGAAATTTAATTTCAAATTAGCTGATCAGAAATTTTTATTTAAAGGAGAAGCCTGGACAGGAAAAGGTTTGGGTGCTGAATTTTTGCGCTATGATCTGGATGTAAATTCTAATACAAAAAGTACTATAGAAGCCTGGGGTGGTTGGGCTGATTTAACCTGGTTTTTTGCTCCTCGCTGGTCTTTTACCATAGGTGCTGGTATAGATAATCCCAATGATAGTGAGCTTTTAAAAGGAACCACTATTGCAGGTTTAAATGATAGACAATTTACTAAAAATACTCAATATTTTGCTAATCTTTGGTATAAACTTACTGAAAATGTAAAGGTAGGCGCAGAGGTTGTTCATATAGAAACAGAGCGTGATAATAATGTAGATACAGGTAATCGTTTCACTTTATCAGCTTTTTATAACTTCTAAACAAAAAAAGGGGCTTTTGCCCCTTTTATTTTTCTATTTTTCTTTTATACTTTCTTTCATGATTAAAGGTTTTCGTGGGACCAGTTTGGTTGATTACCCTGGAAGGATTTCTTCTGTAATATTTACTTACGGCTGTAATTTTCGCTGTCCCTATTGCTATAATATTGATCTGGTTCTTCCAGAAAGATTTAATCTTCTGGAAGATATACCAGAAGAAGCGATTTTAAAAGAACTTGAAAGAAGAAAAGGTTTTATAAAAGGTGTGGTTATTACAGGAGGAGAACCAACTCTCTGGGGAAGAAGGTTGATCACTCTCATAGAAAGAATTCGCTTTGAAATAGAGCTTCCTGTTAAACTTGATACCAATGGTTCTGCTCCTGATTTAGTAAAATCTCTTGTAGAAATGGATATTGTGGATTTCTGGGCAGTGGATTTTAAAACTTCTCCTCAAAAATATCACAAAGTAAAAGGAGATTTTACTAAAGTTAAAGAGACCTTTAAAATTTTAAAAAAAATTTCAGAAAAAGTGGAAATAAGGATAACTTGTTATCCTCCTTTGATTACAGAGAAGGATCTGAAAGAAATGCTTCCCTATTTAAAAGATTTTAAATTTGTTGCTATTCAAAAATATGTTCCAGCAGAAGAAACATTAAGTAGAGAAAAAGTTACTCCTTATTCCGAAGAATTTTATCAGGAAATAAGTACATTTTTAAAAACTCAATTACCAGAAGCAGAAATTATTAAAAGATATTAAATATATGAGTTTAAAAGGTTTTTATGTAATAACAGACGAAAAACTTATCCCTTATGAAAATGACCAAATTTTAAAAAAAGTAGAGGAAGCTCTAAAAGGCGGGACTAAAATTGTTCAGCTAAGAGATAAAACCCATTCCAATAATTTTTTAATTCCTTATGCTAAAGAATTAAAAAAACTTTGCCAAAAATATGGAGCTTTATTTATTATAGATGATAGAATAGAATTGGTTTTAGAAGTAAATGCAGATGGAGTTCACTTAGGCAAAGATGACTTTCCTCCAGAAGAAGCTCGCAAAATTTTAAAAAACAAAATTATAGGTGTATCTTGTTATGGAGATCTTGAGAGAGCTAAATTTATGGAATCTCTGTCAGTAAATTATGTAACTTTTGGAAGCTTTTATTCTTCACCAACTAAACCAGAAGCTAAGGTAATTTCTAAGGATATTTTAGTTCAAGCCAAAAGGATTTTAAAAATTCCAATTTGTGCTATAGGTGGAATAAACTTAGAGAGAGCTAAAGAACTTGTTTCTCTTGGGGCAGATATGATAGCAGTGGTAAGTGATATCTGGCAGGCTAAAGATATAAAAAAAAGAGCAGAAGAATATAGCAAGTTATTTTTGTAATTCCCACTTTTCTTCAGGTAGAGTAGCTATTTGAATCCCCAAATTTTTGGCTTTTTCTAAATATTCTGGATAATTTAAAATTTCTCCTTTTTTTTCTATGTTTCTAAAAAATAAACCTCCTACATATTTTCCATAAATAGTATCTAAGACATATTTAAAGCTTCTTATAGTAGCCTCAAAAATTTTAGCACCTTTAGTAGCACCTAAGGATAACAGTATTCCTTTGGGTTGTTTATTAAAAGGATGGGGCAATTTTAGAAGATATTTTCTTATCCAAAAAACCTGAAATCTTTCAAAAAAAGCCTGCACATAAGAAGTATGATTATAAAAAAATACAGGGGTAGCAACTACTAAAAAATCAGCTTTTAAAATTTTTTCATAAAGGAGCTGAAAATCGTCTTGAAGAATGCAAGTTCCTTGCTTCTCGCATTTTCCACATTCTAAACAAGGCTGATAATTTAGTTCTGAAAGTCTGATTTTTTCAACAATAAAATGCTGATTTATTCCATTCAAAAAAGTATCTAATAATATTTCTGTATTTCCATTTTTTCTGGGACTACCATGAATAGCAAGAAGATACATTAAGTTTTTTAAGATTTGGTAAGAGTTTTTTTAATTACATTAAAAACCTGAGTAAAAACCTCCTCAAAAGTCCCAGGAGAGCATCTCCCCATTTCTATAAATTTAATAACAATTTCTTTGGTGGTTCTAAGAGTAATTTCATCTAAAGGAGATAATTTAGTTTCTTCAGATGTTTTTACTTTTTGATCTAAATTAACAATTTTGTTAGCCATAATTTAAACCCTTTATGGAAAAAAATTTGTTTAACATTTCAATAAAAATAAACCTTTTTTTATTTTTATCAATAGTATATAAAACTATTAGTTATAGTTTTTATTAACAAACAGTTTTTTGGAGATTAAAATCTTTTTTGAAACAAAAGGAATAAATCTTTATAATAATTTAACCGAAATAAAGAACTCACTTCTGGTGGAGCCGGTGGGACTTGAACCCACGACCTCGTGAATGCCATTCACGCGCTCTCCCTCTGAGCTACGGCCCCACTTTTTAAGTTAATTTTTAAAATAACCGCTTTATTTATTTTGTCAAGTGCTTGGGAAAGTTTATATAAGGTTTTTTGATAAACTTTATATAAATTAATATCTCATTTTTAAATAATGAAATTTATAAGTTTAATGGCATATTCCCGAACATTTCATTTAAAGATTTAGTAGGTGGTTCTTGATCATTAAATATATTTATATTTATTATTAAATTATTTCTTACAATATTATTTGAACCTGGAACTTGATTGATCTGGAAAATTCCATTTGCTCCATTAAAATTTCCTATAATAGCAAAACTTTTTACTTTTACTCCAGATGAAGAAACTGTATTTTTTGAAAAGTCAGAAGTATCTTGATTATTTTTCATACCTATAAAGTCATTACCACCTTCTATACTAACATCGTGTCCCAAATCATCCCAATATCCTGTAAAGATTACTTGAAAATAAATCCCCTTATAACCGCCTCTTATTTCCTGTAAAGACTCACTTTTAACTAATTTTTCGTCATTAAAAATGTTGTTAATTTTATTTTCAATCGCAAATCCTTTAAATATTCCTATAAATAGAGTTATTACTGATATAAAACTTATAATTAAAAAAGTTTTTTTAAACATATTAAATCTCCTTTAAGGTTTTATTTCAAAAGGTTGTTTTATTAAAAAAAAGTTTGTAATAACACTATTTTCTAATGCCCAAATACTTTCTTTTGGAACTTTTTTATTATCAAGTTTCCAAACTGTTTCTTTTGGCCTTTTTCCAAAAACAGCAAGAAGAATACCATTCCAAGACTTTTTAAACTGACTTAAATCCATTACTTTATGACCATAAGCTGGATCTGCTAAAAATACTTTATTACCTTTTACACCTTTTAAAATTACAAAATGTTTATAATTGTTAATATTTAAAAGAACGATAGTAGGAATATTTATTAAAGACAACTTTTCAAAGGGTACTTTATAACCTTCTGCTTTGAAACCTAATCTTTCAGCTCCTTTTTTTAAATCTAACATTGAAAAGCCACGAGCTTTGATTTTTTTTATATCAGCGTGTTTTAAAATATTTTTTATTATATTTTCTTCATTAATATCAAAGTTGTAATAATATTTAAGTAAAGAAGCAAGAGCAGCACTTCCACAACTTAGATCATATTTTTGTTTGATAAGATTTTTAAAACGAAGTTCTTTCATACTTAATACATGTTTTTGGATATAACCTCCACAAGAACCTGTTTTAACTTCTACCTCTCCTGAATAAGCACCTTGATATAGAAAAAAGCTAAAGAAAAAGAAACTTAAACTTAAATTTTTTATTATCTTAAAAACCATTTTTTAAAAACTCCTAAAAACAAAAATGAGGGGAGACAAAGTCCCCCCTTTTAACATATTTAAATATTACTTAAATTCCAGATGAAACAGGAATTACAGATTCACTTGCGGATGTATAACTTACAGAAAGAGTATTTGTCTGAAGGTTGTTGCTTCCTGCTGCAACATTAACACCTATGTTCCCTACTGCACTTGAAAGTACACTACCACTTAAAGAAGCTGTATTTGTGGTGTTAATATTTGCTATACCTATAGGTATAGAACCTGTAATAGTTCCAGTAAGTTCAATATTCTCTATACCTATATCTCCACTAACTGTCCCCTCTGCATCTCCAGTATAAGTATTTTCTGGATTACCAAAGCTATCCCATATTGTTCCTTCTTCTGTTCCAGTATAACTACCATCCAAATTACCAGAAATATCTTCGTTCATTTGAACTTCCAATTCAATGGGAATTCCTTCTCCTTCTGTTTCTTCTACGATAGGCTGATTGCTTACTGTGTTATACTTAGATTTCTGCTGAACATATGCTACAGCTATTCCAACCTTAGCTGAACCAACAGCTATACCTAATTGATTTGTTTGAGCGTTATCAACTCCAGCAGCAATATTAAGTCCGATATTTCCTTGTGCACCTGATAATACATTATCACTTGCGGAAGCAGTATTTGTTACTCCTTCATTATTTACATAGTTATACTCAGCCTTTTGAACACTAAAAGTCTTAGATTCAACTAATGAAGTTTCTTGTTCTCCAGTAGCAATTGCAACTATATTACTCTGTGAATTAAAATCACCTGCTACTACATTAGTACCTATGTTACCCTGTGCTCCGCTAAGAACATCACCACTTACTGAGCCTTCGTTTTCAGTTCCGTAATTATCAATCTCATTAAGCATAACAAATTGATCATTTTTACTGAGAGCTCTTACTAATCCGCTTACTTCTACATCTTCACCTGTAATTGAAATTTCAGTAATGATGGTAGAAGAATAACTTTGTGTGTCTTCAATGTTCATTATTTGAGATACTTCATAATTCCCGCTCTGTGATTCTGAACAAGACTCATCACAATATCCATTTCCATCTTGAGCTTTAACTCCCATAGGAGCTAATAAAGATACTGAAACTACTAAAACACCTGCTAAAACCAATTTTTTTCTAAGCACTCTTTTTAACATCATACACCTCCTTTTAAGTTTTTTTTATGTTATTTAAGAGTTGCCCTGTTAAAATTTAAATGAAAGGTATTGGCAATACCATTTCCTATCCCAGCTGATTGATTCACCTGTATCACCCCTTTTGATTCAAAAAAGGCTGCCCCAGAAATAATATCTAAAGATTCACCGGAATATAAATTTTGTTCATCTATTTTTGCTACAGTTTGAGCAAGAGCTGAACTCCCCAATTTTTCACCAAAAGAAATAGAAACTAAATTAGCCTCAGCACTTCCAGAACCAGAAGCCTGATTTATAGAAAAAATGCCTTTTACACCAGAAAAAGCATTGCCTCCAATTAAATCTATAGATTTATCAGGTGGTTTACTCACACATATTGTATCCTGTTTTAAAAGTCCAAAATTATATTCTCCTAATCCTATTCTCCACGTATTAGCTTGAACATGGTTATTTCCAGAAGCCATATTTATCCCTGCTACTCCAGAAGCACCTGAAAATACATAATCTGTAATTGTAGTTTTGTTAATTTCTTCACTCAAGACTTTATTACTAAGAAATAAAAGAGAGATTATTGAAGTTATTACTAATTTTTTCATCATGTTTCTC
>Ga0256842_1000418_pt1 | contig 37535 bp, 21 predicted proteins | sample 4559240metaG_FD_185973 | JGI IMG/M metagenome (GOLD analysis project Ga0256842, IMG submission 185973) | Hydrothermal vent microbial communities from Guaymas Basin, Mexico - 4559-240 | ecosystem: Environmental > Aquatic > Marine > Hydrothermal vents | place: Mexico: Guaymas Basin | collected...
GTTCCGAATGGTCATTTACCACTGCAGTTACACAATCTGCTACAACACAAACAGCTCCATGGAGTGATGATTTTTCTACACATAGTGGAGGCGCCGGTACAACCACAAACGGCTGGGTAACCAATCCTACTACAGGATTTGATTGGCAAGTTTCAACCGATGGAACTACACCTTCAGGCAGTACAGGGCCTTCTGCTGATAATACGGGTGATGATCATTTTATTTTCACCGAAGCAACCGGCAGCTCAGCCGGTGATGTGGCATATTTGTATTCTCCCAAGTTAGACCTTACGGCTCTAACATCCCCTGAATTATCTTTCTACTATCATATGTATGGTTCCGATATGGGCGACTTACATATTGATGTATATAATGGATCTTCATACACTAATGATGTTGCAGCCGCTATTTCAGGACAACAACAAACATCTCAAAGCGATTCGTGGTTAAAATATACGGTGAATTTATCATCATATTCAGGTACAATTCATATAAGATTTAGAGGTGTTAGAGGTAGTGGATATACGAGCGATATGTCCATTGATGATTTTAATATTCATGAAACTCCGGCATGTCCTGACCCATCAGCACAAACAGAAACAAATATTACTACTTCATCTGTTGATTTAGGTTGGACAGAAAACGGCACCGCCACTACCTGGAACATTGAATATGGTCCTGCCGGTTTTACACAAGGCGACGGTAGCAGTACAACGATAACAGGAACAACAACAAATCCTCATTCTTTAACCGGTTTGTCTGCCGCTACCGATTATGATTGGTATGTACAAGCCGATTGCGGTAGTGGTAGCACCAGCTCTTGGGTTGGACCGAGTAGTTTTACAACTGCAAAATATTCAACCGTTACTAATGGAAAAACAACTAAATGTTCACCTTTATGGGCCAGATCCGGTTCTACTGCAAGCTATTTCTATGATAAATATAGTTTTACGGTTCCCTCTTCCGGTAATTATGATATAACAGGTGATTGGAGACAGAGTGGCGGAAGTGATTTTGACGGTTATCTATATTTGTATGAAAACAGTTTTGACCCCGATAATCCAACTACTAACAGATTGGCATACGATGATGATTATGACGTTGGAGGAGGAGGTACATCCGGTTCCAAGATAGAAAACCAGAGTCTTTCCAGTGGTACTACATATATTGTTGTAGGAACAACTTATGGTGCAAATAATTTGGGTGGAGATATGGAATTTACAATAGAGGGTCCGGCTTCGGCGACGGCAAATGCTACAGCTGATTATAACGGGGTACCATCGGGTTATACACATAATCCGCCTTCAACAGATGGTACTACCCGCACTGCAACCTATTCTTGTGATGATGAAAACAGTGTGACTCATTATTATTATGACAATGGTACCTCTACTAATTATAGTGATGATGAATTACTCCTCTCCATCAATAAAAATGGTGAAGATATTGGAACTATTGGAGATGGAACATTCTCTTTAATCTTAGATGGAAATGCAGGAGTAAGCCATATTACCAATCCCCCGGCTGATTACGTATCCTCTTTTCATGGATGGTATGTTTTTAACAGATATTGGAAAGTTACACCAACATCTCAACCTTCATCAGGAGTTAATGTAATATTTTACTATGAAACAGCAGATTTTACTGCATTACAAGATGCTCTAACTGATGCTGGATATTCAGCTCCAAGCAATCATACGGATATGTACACATTCAAAATTAATAATGTTACAAGTACTTATGATCCAAATCCTGCAAATGGCCATGATGGAGTCCCATTGGCATCTTCAAATGGTACTGACGGTTGTTGGATATTCAGTAACGATACAAGAGCATCAACCAGTAAATGGGAATATTCCAACTTGGGTGACGATATTCACTCTATGGAGACTGTTGTGACTCATTTCAGTGGTGGTGGTGGTGGTTCCGGTGATACTGGCGACGATGGTAGTGGCAGCCCATTACCTATGGAACTAATAAGTATTAGCGGTAAAAACTTATTAAATTATAATTTAATTAATTGGACAACTGCTTCTGAAACTAATACCATGCAATTTATTTTAGAGAGATCTGTTAATTTGAAAAATGATGTAAAAGTTATTGGCAAAGTAACCGCAGCAGGTAATTCTAATACATTGCTTAATTATGAAATAAAGGATATGAATCCTATTCCAAAGGCTTATTATCGTATTAGATCCATTGATTTTGATGGAAAACAACAAATATCACAATGGATATATTTAGATAGAAATAGTGATAAACTAGAAATAGTAAATCTTTATCCTAACCCTGCAGTAAATACTATTAACATAGAATTGATGAGCCCTTCAATAGATAATGGTAAAATTGAGATTAGGGATATAGTTGGCAGAGTGCTATACGATCAAGAAGTAAGTTTTTATAGTGGTAGTCAGACACTTGAATTAGATATTTCACAATTTGATAAAGGCACATATTATTTTATTGTTGAGAATGACGGCGTCAGAATAACACGATTGTTTGTAAGGCAATAGACTATAAAATAAAAGGGTGAATCGCTTAAGTGATTCACCCTTTTTCTTTTACAAATTAAATATTCCCGAGATTATAAACTCATATAAGTTTTTAAAGTTTAAATATTTTATAAAATTCATCATCAACTTTTGTCTCCACAATTCCTTCTGCAGTTAAAATATCAAAATAAGATTTTACTTTACTAACTAATTCATCACCTTCAACATAATTGAAATTAACGCGAGAAAGAAACTTCTCTACTCTATCAACAGGTTGACGCATCATATCATATGATAATTTTGCTGAAAGAAACCGATTTTCATTTACCCAGTCAATAGCATTTCTAAGTTCTTCTAAAACTATTTCCGATAGTTCCGGATTGTTCCTTACAAACTCACCTTTAAAGACTATTCCTGCATTTGGAAATGAACCAAATCCCGGATTTATCTCATTCCATAATTTATTATAAGAAATCTCAGAAATAGGCTCTTTTCTATCTTCCATTATTTTTACTGCATAACTAGCTTCTGGTTCGCGAAGAATAACAGTATCAGCTTTTCCGGTAACAAAATCTGAGTATATCTTCTCTGGTCGTCCAAAAGGTTTTCCATACGTAAAATGATAATCTTCTACATTTTCACCACTTGCTTTTAAGAGGTATTTTGTGATTTTAGCAGGAGGAGCTTCCTCAAATAATGGAGTGGCAATATCATGTCCTTTTACATCTTTAAATTGTTCGGCTTTATAACCTCTGGCAAGCATAACAAAATTGTCCCAAACAAAAATTGCAGGAATCTTGACATCACTTTGTTGAAGTTTTGCTGATGTAATTAAAGCAGAGAAACTAATATCTGCTTTTCCATTTATTATCCACCCTAGATGCTTCTCTGTTTCTTCCCAGACTTTAAGCTCTTTAATATTAACAGATTTACGTATTTTCTCAGATTGAAGCAATCTCATAATAATAGGATATGCTACAGGAGTAGCAGATTGAATTACAACATCAGGTTTCTCAATATTCTCTTCACCTTCTAATTTCTCACTAACTTTTTTATGAAAATAAACCCAAATCTGAAATGGTCCTTTCTCTTCTGATACATAATCAAAGCCCATTTCTGAAAGCATATTTATAAGAGGAATAGGGTTAAATTTCTGAATTAAAATAAAACCATCATCTTCAGCGGTATCATAAGCTTTCTTTAGAATAATATCGAAAGGATCGCTTTGCATAGATCTGACATCTAAAATCTCAAATTGCTCTTTTCTTTCTTCCCAATTTTGTACTTTAACTTCTTCTTTATCATTATAAATTGACAAACGATACTCTCTTCCTTTTTCAATATTAAACTTAAGGCCTAAACCTTGTGCCACTTTAGCAATAATACCAGGTTCTTCCACAGATAAAATAACAATATTCTCTCCTTTAACCAAATTAGATACACGTTCTATCAAATCATCACGGCTACTATCATTTAAAATATATCGTTCAGATGATTCTTTCCAATTAATTTCTTCTCCTTCCGGTAATACATCATCTATTTTGGTATTAATACACTCAGGCATTACTTTAATCAGTTCTTCTTCTAATCCTAAATATGCATTCATACTATGAAGTATTTCGCAAACTGAAACACCAGTAATTTTTGCAGCATCTTTAAATGTTGCAAAACGAGCCAGAGTTTTATATAAAACAGGATTCTGCATCTTTCTAAATTTAGGAGAAATAGATATTAGAACATCTTTCAATTCCTCGTGTTTATCAAGAACTTCCTTAATATTACTACTTGCTAAGATTGGCTGCCCTATGCTTTTCTTTTTACCAAAAACATCTTCCACAATAGATGCTGTGTCAATTTTAATATTTGACTCTTCATTCTCAGTTTCATTTGGTGAAGAATGAATAATAGCACCAACAGGACATACTTCTAATGCACTTTCGCATTCATCAGCCTCAGCTTCAGTCTTAGGTTGTAATTTCACAAAAGCTTTATCAGAATCATTCATTGCAAAATGTTTCTCACTTACCTCAACACATGCTCTGCAGTTGATGCATTCATCTGTTACTTTATATTTTGTTATCATAATTATATAGTTTTATAAATCATTAAATATCAGTATTTAACTCCACGATAAGTCTTCCACCACACCCATGTACCAGAAATAAGAATAAATAAAATTCCAAATCCGGATAGTGGAATAATAAGAACATAAAAACTTCCAAGTAGAAATTCAAATATTCTACCCGTATGCACTTCTAATCCTAAATTCCATAACGACATACGATATGTATTTGCTATTTTTGCCGGCATAAATATGGATTCTCCCCCATTGATATTAAAAGCCCCTTTATCGTAATCAAAGACTATCTCATTATCTTTAAAATCTGTAGTATAGCCAGTAACCAAATAATCTCCAATAGGAGGACCCATTTTCTCGGGTTTTTTCCAAGGCTCTTTTTTAATATAATCTATAACAGTATTTTTGGAAGGATTCCATTCAAATAAACCTTCAAAAGAACCAACCAAATAAGTATCTGATGACTGTTTCCTAAAAACATTTACTCCCATTATAGAAGCTGGAGGTTGAAATTTAAATCTCTTTAATGAATCATTAAAATTAGTATCAGAATAATAAAATCCATCTAAAGTAGATACCAAAAAGCGTTCTTTTTGTTCATCATAAAGTATTCTTCGCAATTTATCAAACCAAGGATTTGGAGTATCTAATTCACTCCCCGGGAACTTAGAAACTTTGGCATTAGCCACGGTAATAATAAGAGGAGGTCGCAAAAACATACCTGTTGCAGTAGTAATTATAAGGAGGATTACGGTTGTCCAGCCAATTTTATTATGCCATTTTAGATTCCAAATATTAACAGCTTTAGTTTTAGCAAAAGGCTTCTTATTAATTGCTTTTTTAATAATTCTTTTCTTATTAATAAAAATAACAACTCCTGTAATAGTAAGAAAAATAAATATTAGACCAACAATATCCACAATAAACTTCCCTATACTTCCATAAATTTCTCCACTATGAATTACCCATAGGGTTTTAAATAGTCCAATCTTATTATCATAATTCTCTGGCGCAGGAAGTTCCATAACTTTAAAATCTGCTAAATTTTTATTAGCAATAATAAGGTGAGACCTACTAAGAATATATATTTTATTATCTTTTTGAATAAGATCCACAATACGTTTTTCTGAAGTCGGTATTAAAACCTTATTCCATTTACTCTCTTTATAATTATACTCATATAATCCGAAAAAAGTAGCAGCAATAAGTTTTTGTTCGCTAGTCAATAATAATGTGCTTATTTTTTTATTGTCGATACCTTGTGGAAAACCATTATTAAAATCAGTAAAACCAATAAAATTGGAATCAGTGAGCCAAACCCCCATATTACCATATATAAGAATTGAATCAGAACTAAGCTTTAAAGTGGATTTTACTGCTGCATTATTCCAATTTTTAATACTATACTCATTTGGCAAATAATTTCTACTGATATCAAAATTAGACAAGGCCTTTCTGTGATTTAATAAAATACCAGAAATAGAAAATAGTATAATAATAAACGCCAGTATTATACTTAACCATTTATGATATTTCTTTAAAAATTCCATTATATTATAATATTTAAAATACGATGCAAATGTAGTATTAAAAAATTATAATAGAATAACAACATCTAGGTATTTTAAGTTTTTCTATTAAATAAATCACTAATTTATTCGAAGTTAAAACAAAAATATTATCTTTGTCGCATATTACTACACAGGTATGGTATTTTATTATTTGTTATGAAACGAGCACGACAAAAATACTTATTAATCCTCCTCTCTATTGGCAGGCAGATAAATAAATAATTATTTTTTTCATGCGAACATATGGCGTTAAATCTATAAACATATGAAACTTTCAAAAACTTCAGAATATGCATTAAGGGTACTGGCATATATGATTAACTCTGATATGCAAGTATTCAAAGCAAAGGATTTGGTTGAGACATTAAATGTTCCAAATAAATACTTGAGAAGATTAATGACAGATATGTCGAAATATGGTTTTATAAAGAGTTTACAAGGTAGAGAAGGTGGTTATGTTTTTGCCAAAAATGCTGACAAAATATTTCTAATTGAGGTTATAGATGCGGTGGAAGGTATTGATAAATACCAAGGTTGTATAATGGGACATCAAAGTTGTAGTGAAGAAAACCCATGTAGTCTTCATAAGTCATACGCTCCTATAAGAGATTTAGAAATGGAATATTTTAGAAAAACAAGCATCAAGGAATTGAAAGATAAAAACATTCATAAATTTTAATTATTCATCAATAAGGAACTAATAAAAATTTTTTATATCTTTATCATCTACTTAAAGATAGTGTTTAAACAATTATTTTTTTAACTAAATATTAAATTATGAAACAAACATTACTAGACAAATTTATGAGCAAAAAAGGACTCTATACGAGTTTTTGGTTCATAGCTATTATTATGGTAGCGGCTTTGATTTATTTCACAGCCAATCTACAAAAGGAAGTTCCACCTATTGCAAAAGAAGTAAAATCACAATCAGGAGAAGTGCTTTACACTTACGATGACGTAGTAGAAGGTAAGGGATACTTCCAAGAGTTTGACCTTATGGATTGGGGAACATTGTTAGGAATGGGTGCCTATATGGGTCCAGATTTCTCCACTGATTTTTTCCATCACCGTGCAGAATTTCTTTACGATTACTATGCTAAAGAAATGTTTGGCAAGCCAAATAAAGACTTGACAAATATTGAAAGAGGAGCTGTAAAAGAAAGAGTAAAGAAAGATTTTCATGAACAAACAAAGCTTTTAGAAGCAGGTGTAACTTATACCGATGCTTCTGCTTTAGCTTATCATGCAAACGTAAAAGCACTAACAAAATTACTAGTAGAAGGAGATCCCGAAAGAGCATTTCCAGGAGGTGTCATTCATGAAAATGAAGCAATAAAAATTGCTGCATTTGTAGATTGGTCACAAATGGTAGCTTCTTCTATTCGTCCTGGTACTGAAGGTAAAGTTGGAGAAGAGCGTACATGGTCAAATAACTGGCCTAAAGAACCATTAGTTGATCAAGATACATCATATAATAATCATATAGTATCACTATGGGAATTCTTACTATTATGGGCTTTAACTATTCTTGTCATATTTCTTAGCTATGAATATTTATTTAAAAAAGATAAAGGAGAAGAATTGGCTCCAGTGTTAAAAGTTACTAAACTTTTTAAATCACAAAAGAAACTTTTAAAATATATCCCTATCGTATCCTTACTATTTGTTGTACAGATGTTTTTGGGTGGATATATAGCACACTTATACGCTGATCCAACACAAGATTTTATTTTTCCACAAAGCATATTACCATTTAACGTATTACGTTCTATTCATACACAGTTAGCTATATTATGGGTAGCAGTAGGTTGGTTAGTTGGTGGTTTATTAATTGCACCTTGGGTTGCTAATAAAGACCACAAATTCCCATGGTTAGTAGATGTACTTTGGTTAGCATTAGTAACAGTTGCAGTTGGCTCTGTAATAGGACTTTATATGGGAGCAACAGGACAAATGCGTGATACATGGTTCTGGTTAGGAAACGAAGGTAGAGAATTACTAAACCTAGGTAGAGTATGGGATATTGGTCTTCTAATAGGCCTAGTATTTTGGTTCTTACTTGTCGTATCTCTTATTAAAAAATCAGCCACAAATAACCCTCTTGTAGGAACAATTATTTGGTCTGCTTTTGGTATTGCCACTTTATATATTGCAGGGATGATGCCTATTCATAAAATTATGCCTAACTTTACTGTTGATGATTATTATCGTTGGTGGGTAATTCATTTATGGGTAGAATTAACATTCGAACTATTTGCAGCTGGGGTAATAGCATTTATGACTGTTTCTTTAGGATTGATATCTCAGAAAACAGCAGAAAGAGTTATGTTTTTCGAGCTATTTTTAATAATGATGTCAGGAACATTAGGTGTAGGCCACCATTACTTCTGGCAAGGATTGGATGAATACTGGATTGCGATAGGAGGTATTTTCTCTGCACTTGAACCACTACCACTAGCATTAATGATAGTAGAAGCATGGAAAAATCACCGTGAACAAAAAGCTGAGGGTGTTACCAACAAATTTAGTACTCCATTCATGTGGATTACCGGTTCTGCTGTTCTTAACTGGATAGGTGCCGGATTCTTTGGTATGGTAATAAATACTCCAACAATTTCTTATTATTCTCACGGTACATATTTAATTATGCCTCACGCTCACACAGCCTTATTAGGAGCCTTTGGATATATTTCTATCGCATTCCTATATATGACTTCTCGTGCAAATGCTATGGCTAATGGCTGGGAATGGAATGATAAATTAAGTAAATTTGGTTTCTGGTCCCTAACTATAGGAGTTCTTTTATTTGCTCTTCCTACTTTAATGATAGGTTTAGAACAAACAAAAATTGCTGCCGAAATGGGTTATTATTATACTCGTATTCATTCAGCACTAGAAATTGTTAAAAGCTGGATGTGGTTCCGTATTATACCAGATACTCTAATGCTTATTGGAGGAGTTACTGTCTTTATCGATCTAACAAAGAAAACATTCTTTGGAAAAAAAGCAGCATAATATTAGCTAAATAAAAATATTTTAAAGGCCGTTTGAATTTTCACTCAAACGGCCTTTTCTTTTCTTATTTTTGTACCTTATTCATTTTAAGATATTATGGAATTACTTGGACCTTTAAAATTTTTGCCCTTATATAAAAACAAAATATGGGGAGGAAATAAAATAAAAGATATATTGAAATATGATTATTCTCCTTTGCCAAATTGTGGAGAAGTATGGGCACTATCAGCTATGGAAGGCAATGAATCCGTTGTAGCAGAAGGACCTCTTGAAGGAAATACTCTCAATGAGCTTTTAGAAATATATATGACTGATTTAGTTGGTGAAGACGTCTTTGAAATATATCAGAATGATTTTCCCTTATTAATTAAATTTATTGATGCTAATGACTGGCTATCGATACAGGTACATCCTAATGATGAGCTTGCACAGGCGCGGGGACTGGAAAGAGGAAAGACTGAAATGTGGTATATCATTCAAGCTGATAAAAATGCCAAATTAATAAAAGGCTTTGCAAAAGACCTGTCCAAAACGGAATATCAAAATAGACTATATAATAAAACATTAAAAGATGTAATGAATTATATACCAGTGAATAAGGGCGATGCTTTTTATATAGACGCAGGAAATGTTCATGCATTGGGGCCAGGTATTCTTCTGACTGAAATACAACAATCTGCTGATACAACTTATAGAATCTACGATTGGGATAGAGTTGACAAAAACGGAAATAGTAGGAAATTACATGTGCAAGAAGCACTTGAAGCTATTGATTTTAAAGCTGAAAAAGAAGGTAAAATAGATTATCATATACATAAAAATCAAAGTATGCCAATGGTTGATGAGCAATATTTTACAACCAATATTTTGACTTTAGATACTGCTATAGAAAAAAATTATGAAGAGCTAAGATCCTTTGTTATTTATATCATCACTGATGGAAAGATGGTTTTGAAGAGTGAAAACACAAATATGAATCTAGGGATAGGTGATGTGGTTTTATTACCTGCAATTACTAATAAAATTGAACTACACCCACTTTCAGAGGCTACTCTTCTGGAAGTTTATATTAACTTAAGATCAACATAAACTCTGCTTACAATTTTCAAATAATTAGTTCTTAGTAAACTCAAATTTGAATTTCGCCCAAAGTTACTTTAGAATAGTTTCATTTTGGCTAAGGTTCATCAACGATTAAGCTTTTTTCATTACTAATTCTATTAGCGATAGATAATCATATAACTCCAAATAATAAAATTAATATATCTACCATTTCGATTACTTATCTGTATTTCTTTACTTTTGTATGAATAATAAATAGTAAAAAGCTATTGCTGATATAATCATTTACTCAAATTTAGAATAATAATCCTTCAATATCAAATCAGATTTCTTAATAACAGCTTTAGCCCATTCTATCTGAATCTGAATTTTTTCTTTCTCCCTTAGCTGCCAATTGATATCCGATTTTCGCAGTTTTTCAGTAAGATGGTACATACTTAATGCTGCCGAAACTGAAATATTGAAACTCTCTGTAAATCCATACATTGGTATTTTAACAAAAGCATCAGCATTATCCATTGCTACTTGCGAAATGCCATGCATCTCAGTGCCAAAAACAAGGGCTGTCTTCTGGTCTAATGGCAAATCATCGAGAAGAACATCTTTTTCGTGGGGTGTGGTTGCAACAATTCTATAACCTTGATTTCTAAGCTGATTGAAACAATTTAGAGTATTTTCTTCTTCAGAATTATACTTTTTCATATTTAGCCATTTCGATGACCCCATAGCAACCTCTTCACTAAGAGTATATTTATTATTATTTTCAATAATATGCACATCTTGTACTCCAAAAAGATCGCATGACCTAAGTACAGCACTAGCATTATGTGGCTGATAAATATTCTCAAGGACAACAGTAAGATGTCTGGTTCTATTTTCAATTATTGTTTCGAAAAGCCCACGTTTATTTTCAGAGATAAATTCAAACAAATAATCGCGAAGATGAATTAATGATTCTTTTGATTTGGATACCATGTCAAATATATTTCAAAAAAAAGCCTCAACGCATAGCGAGAGGCTTCAATAAGTTTCTTTTTAAATTCTTATAATGCTAAATCAGCACCTGCTTTGAATTTAACAACTTTCTTAGCTGGAATTTGAATAGTAGCACCGGTTTTAGGGTTACGGCCAGTACGTGCAGATCTTTCAGCAACAGAGAAAGAACCAAAACCTACTAATGCAACTTTTTCACCACTTTTTAAAGATTTAGTTGTTGCTCCTACAAATGCTTCTAAAGCTCTTTTTGCGTCAGCTTTGCTCAATCCAGAACCTTCAGCCATTGCATCGATTAATTGTGTTTTGTTCATGTTATAAAATTTAATGATTTAAAATTAATATAATAGCTTGACAAATATAAACGAATAATTTTAATAACAAGCTCCAAAACCTTGATATCATTGGTTTTGTTGAAAAGTAGGCCAAATTGTTAATAAGTATTTGGCTTTTTATTGATTTTAACTAAATTTATTGCAAGCCTTACTGCCATTGACTTAGGAGAATTATCTCCACGTCCAATCATTATTAATATCAAAACCTCTTAGAAAATCTAGGATATCGATTCTTTTTTTACTTTGTAATTGCAGCTCTATAATTTCTAATTGTCCACCATCAAAACCCAAAGCCAGATAATTTTTATTGTCAGTATAAATCTTCCCAACTTCACTTTCAGTTTTAATAACTTTGCTTTTATATATCTTCACCAAATATTCTTTGCCATTTGGCGACTGCCATAAAACAAATGCTGCAGGATAAGGGCTTAATCCTCTTACCCAGAGGTGCGCTTCCTCCACCTTTTGATTATACTTAAGATGACAATCCTCCTTAAAAATTTTTGGTGCAGGTTTTAATTTGTTAACATCGACAATAAAGTCTTCTTGCGAAATTAATTCAAGCTTTCCTTTTTCTATTAATTCTAATGTTTCAATAACAGTTTTACGGCTCAATTCCATGAGTTTATCATGTAAGTCACCAACATTATCCTCAGGCTGGATATCTACTTCATGTTGAAGAATTATCCGGCCAGTATCTATTTTATCATCAATCATAAAACTAGTAAGACCAGTTTTTGATTCATCATTAATAATTGCGTGATTTATCGGAGCCGCACCTCTATACTGAGGTAATAGTGAAGCATGAATATTAAATGTTCCCATAGGAGGCATTGCCCATACATCTCTAGGAAGCATTCTAAAAGCTACAACAATAAATAAATCGGCATTAAAAGTTTCCAGTTCTTGAATAAAGTCTGAGTCTTTGAGCTTCACTGGCTGCAGAACTTTAATATTATTTTCAAGAGCATATTCTTTCACAGCACTATATTTAAGTTTCTTACCTCTCCCTGCTTTTTTATCCGGTACAGTAACTACTGCTACAATTTCGTGTTTACTATTTACCACAGCATCAAGTGAGGCTACAGCAAACTCCGGAGTGCCCATGAAAATAATTCTCATAATAAATTTTTAATTTAACGGAATAAAATCATCATCGAAGTCTTCATCGAAAAAATCATCTAAATCTTCGAAATCATCCAATATTTCATTGTCAAGAGTAATCATTTTAAGGGCCGTCATTGCACCTTCTACTCCTTTGTTACCATGCTTACCTCCTGCTCTATCGAGAGCTTGCTGTTGGTTGTCAGTTGTAAGTACTCCAAAAATAACCGGTACATCAGTGTCTAAATTAACTTTGGCTATAGCATTAGCACTAGCGTTGCAAATAAAATCAAAATGACGAGTTTCGCCTTGAATTACACAACCCAAGCATATCACTGCATCAACAAAGTATCCATTAATAACTTTTTGAGCCCCTAAAGCCAATTCAAATGTTCCTGGCACATATTTTACAATGATGTTCTCTTCTGCAATACCATTAGCTAAAAGCGTATCAATAGCACCTTTAGTCAAAGCATCGGTAATTTCTTCATTCCATTCTGACACTACTATTCCTATTGTAGCGTCTTCTACTTCCAAGTCAGATTTTTTAAAATCCGAAAGATTCTTAAGATTTGAGGCCATATTAGCTGGTTTTAAAATTTAAGTCAAAAGTAAAAAAAAAGGTCGAGCTAACGCCCGACCTTTTTATAAATATTCTATTAATGTTTATCTTCCTAATAAAGCCTCCTCACGAGCGATATATTTCTTAATTTCATTACCTTCAGCACTTCTATAATATTTTTCTTTAATTTCATTAAAAGCGTCTAAAGCTTTTTGATGTTCTCCCAGAATATGGTATGTCATTCCGGCTTTTTTAAGCATCATAGGAGAAATAAAATTATTATCTTGAAGATGAGCTGCTTCCATATATTTTTCTGCTGCTTCCTTTTGATTTCCTAATTCCATTTCACAGTCACCAATAACACCTATAGACATTGGTTTGACATTTACATCTTCACTTTCAAAATCACCTAAATAATTAATAGCATCTTCAAAATATTCTTCTTTCATACCGCTAGTATCAGCTTGTGCCATTTTAAAATAGCAAATTCCTGCATAATATCTGGCCAAATTACCGCTGGGAGTAGAGCCATAATTATCAATTATTTCTAAGAACCCTGGCTTATCATCAATACCATTTAAAGCAAAATTGAAATTATCATTATCAAAATATTGCTCTGCATGCCATATACTAGAATATGCTTCTTCTTGATTAGGAATACGAATATATTTATTGTAACCCATTATTAACAAGACTATTGCAAACAGCCCTAATACACTATAACTTAATATATTTTTATTATTTTCAACAAACTGTTCTGTTTTACCAATTGCTTCTTCAACGTTAGCAAAACTCTCTTCAGTATTATCTATTTCTTTCTTAGCCATAATTTATATTATTATTATTTAAAGTGGTGCAAAAGTAGAATATTTTTCTACTTTATTAATAAAAATTTTAATCAAAAAAATATCTATTTATCTACGCTTCTTATAAGTTGATTTGCTCCTAGTCTTAGGCTTCCTTTTATTAGTAGCTTTTTTGTCTTTAGAGCTTTTCATTACTGATAATACAGAGTGTATTTTCTTAAGAATAGTATTTGAGGACACAAGTTTAACACCTTCAGGAAGCTTAAGCTTACCATCGGTAATCTTCATAATATGCTCGTTTATCAAATCATCAGAAACAATATTCTTATTCCAACTAATATACATTTCTTTCATTTGATTAGCCATAATAACAAGAAGCTGATCGCGTTCTTCTCCTTCCTCTTTTTCAGCCAATGTCTGCAATACTAACTCGGTATTTTGACCATAAAAACGATATTTTATTCTATTCTCCTTATACGAAATGTGCTCTTTGGGACGAAGAGTAATATCTTTTTTAACGACCTCAAAAGGGTAGTCTACATCTAATTTGTAATCAGAAATAGCATAAAGATGATTCCATAACTTCTTGTAATACTCTTCGTTAGGACTGTCATTTGGGTTTACTTGTTGCATTACAGAAACAATAATATAAGCTAGCTTAGTTCTTTTATTTCTGTCCTCAATTGTTAATGCATAATCCACTAAGTTTTGAACATTTCTGCCATATTCTTTTATGGCCATCTTAGGGCGGGTAGAATTATAATCTCTTTCCATATTCAATTTAAAAATGAGCCGCAAAATTACATAAAATAGTTATATAGCGGCCAATGAATAATTTATGAGCATAACAAAGATTTATTTTTATTCTTTGCTGTCTCTATTTAGCCTTTAATAAAATATTAAAGATCATGTTATTTTAATAAACATACAACTCATACAGAGCAAACTCAGTTTATAAATCGTATACTAAAATACAAGCTAAAAACACAATTAGCTTTGCAATAATATACGAATTTAGCTTATTGTTTTAGTATTCTTAACTTAGCAAATCTAAGAATAAGAATTTTAGTTCCAGAGTTATTGAAGAAAACTGAAGCTTTTCTGTTTTGTCCTTCTCCTTCAATTGTAAGTACTTTTCCTCTACCAAAACGGTCATGAAACACTTCCATCCCTACCATAATACTATTTGATTGGTCGTTGGAAGATATTTGATTTTGGCTTTTAATTTCGTCCATTTTCTTAAGGTTTTTTGCTTTTATTGGTAATGGTATTTCCTTTGATTTAGCTTTTGGCTTATTAATTATCTTTACGCTAGAAGAGCTTTCTAATTTTTTCTTTGGACCTTTAATATTCATGTTTGTTTCAGATGATAACAACATATCAGAAGTTTGGTCGTCGATAAACTTAGGATCTAACTCATTTAGAAACCTACTAGGTTCAGAAAACTGAAGCTTTCCCCATTTATATCTACTTTCGGAATAAGAAAGGAACACTTTCTTTTCTCCTCTGGTAAGTGCCACATAAAAAAGTCTTCGTTCTTCTTCAAGTTCAGTCCTGGAATTAAGAGAAAGTAATGAAGGGAAGAGGTTCTCTTCGAGTCCAACAATAAACACATAAGGAAATTCTAATCCTTTTGAAGCATGAATTGTCATAAGTGTAACGCTATCACTAATATCCTTATTTTTATCATCAGCATCGGTAAAAAGTGCAATATCGAGCATAAACTCATCTAATGTACGAATACTCGAGGCTCCTTCTTCGTCACTTTCCATCTCAGAAAACTCCTTAATACCCGCTAGTAGCTCTTCCATATTCTCAAAGCGCATAACACCTTCATCTTCTGTTTTAGAATTAGTTAAGTGCCTATATATTCCTGAGTTTTTAGTAATATGGTCTGCCAATTCATAAGCGTTCTTAGTTTTTAGATCTATCTTAAAGCTAAGAATCATATTAACAAATTCCATAATCCGTACTGCGGTACTCTTTGGAACTATTTTACTACTCTCAATACTCTCTATCAATTTCCATAGCGATATGTTTAACTTATTGGCTTCAACACGCAATTTCTCTATTGTCGTGTTTCCAATTCCTCTTTTAGGATAATTTATCACTCTTAAAAGAGCTTCGTCATCATCAGTATTAACAACTAAACGAAAATATGCAAGTAGGTCTTTAATCTCTTTCCGCCCATAAAATGATGTCCCTCCGTAAATTTTATATGGGATATTCATTTTTCTTAAACCTTCCTCTATCGCTCTCGACTGGGCATTGGTGCGATACAATACTGCAAAATCAGAATCCTTTACATGTTCTTCATTCTTAATAGCAAAAATAGTCCTTGCTACTCTTATACCTTCTTCGTTATCGGAAAGTGTAGAAATAAGACGCAACTTATCACCCTTATCATTTTCAGTCCAAATGGTTTTATTGATTTGCTTTTTATTGTTTTTAATAATTGCATTAGCAACACCAACAATATTCTGAGTAGAACGATAATTTTGTTCTAACTTAAAAGTCTTTAAATCAGGATAATCCTTATTCATATTAAGAATATTCTGAATATTGGCACCCCTAAAAGCATATATACTCTGTGCATCATCTCCTACCACGGTAAGATTTTCAGTTTGGGCAGCAAGACGCTTTACAATTAGATACTGAGAATAGTTTGTATCTTGATACTCATCTACTAAAAAATATCTAAATCTTCTTTGGTATTTAATAAGAACATCGGGAAAATCTCGTAATAACACATTGGTATTAAACAACAAATCGTCGAAATCCATTGCCGAAGCTTTACGTAAACGTTCTTGGTAAATAGTGTAAATAAGACCTATTTTACCTTTGCCGCTTTCCTTATCGGTTTGAGTAAGTTCCGGATTATTATTGTAATTGATATGAGAAATCAGATTATTTTTGGCGGAAGATATACGAGACAGCACTTGGTTTGGCTTATAAAGTTTAACATCAAGCTGCTGTTCTTTGAGTATTTTTTTTATAATACTCTTACTATCATCAGTATCATAGATTGTAAAATTGCTAGGAAAACCGAGTTTCTCGGCTTCCATTCTAAGAATTCTAGCAAAAATAGAGTGAAAAGTACCCATCCATACATTTCTAGCTTCGGTACTGCCTACTATAGTTTCTATCCTTGCTTTCATCTCACGTGCTGCTTTATTGGTAAAAGTCAGCGCCATAATCTGAAAAGGGTCAACACCTTTCTCGATAAGATAAGCAATCTTGTAGGTAAGCACTCTTGTTTTTCCAGAACCCGCTCCGGCAATAATCATACTTGGCCCTTCAGTTTGCTTTACTGCTTCTTGCTGTACCTTATTAAGCTGTTCTAATAAACTCATTTATAGTTGAATCCTTTACTTTGATAATTATATCTGATATTTGTTTGGCAGTTGAGAATAATAATGTATAGAATAAAAGAGAAAACAAAAGCCTTTAAAGCCCTGTATCTCACTTAAGTAATAAAATGCTTCCTATTCCCAATTAACTTTGGCAAAGGTAATAAAAACAAGGTATATCTTGGTAAATTATTATGTTCTTAATAAATAATATTATTTTATTGAATTAAAGCAATATTCATAAACCTTAGTTGATGATCCAATATTAGAGTTTACATATTGAATACATTGGTTGCTAGAACGCTCTAGAAAATCATTATTAAATAATAATTTATTCAATATTTTTTCTAAATCATCAAAATTAGAAACACTAAACGCACCCTTGAGCTCAATAAGGTCTCTAGCTTCTTTAAATTTATGATAATTAGGACCATAAACAATAGGTTTACCAAAGCAAGCTGCTTCCAGGATATTATGAATACCAGCGCCAAAACCTCCTCCAACATAAGCCACATCAGCATATTGATATAAATGCATTAACTTTCCTATGCTATCAACCAATATTACATTTATATCTTGCAGCTTGTCACTCGAGCTTATTTTACTCCATCTTTTAATTTTTGAAGTTGTGAAAAGCTTTTCTATTTTCTGTAAATGCTCTTCATTTATCTCATGTGGCGCGATAATTATCTTTATTTCCTTGTTATTTAACAAATTATATTCTGCTATTAATTTCTCGTCGTCTGGCCATGAGCTTCCCAATAACAAAACTTTATTTCCCTCAGAGAAATTAGCAATATCATCAAATTGCAATGGATTAAGAGTATTCTGATAAACTCTATCGAAGCGGGTATCGCCACTAACAGTATAATTGTTCACACCTATTTTTTTCAATAAACTCGCTGAAACAGAATCCTGAATAAATAAATGCGTAAACATCTTTAAGTGCTTCGCAAACCAAGAGCCATAAGGTTTGAAGAAATGCTGTGAAGGGCGAAATATTCCTGAAACCAGATAAAGAGGAATTCCTAGATTCCTTATTTGATAAATATAATTGAACCAAAATTCGTATTTAACAAAAAAAACTTGTTCTGGTTTTACTATTTCTAAAAATTGCTTTACATTTTTTGGAGTATCGAAAGGGAGATAAAAAACATATTCAGCAAGTTTGTAATTCTTCCTAAGTTCATAACCGGAAGGGGAGAAAAAACTTACCAAAATTTTCTTAAAAGGATCGTTTTCTTTTATTTTCTCAATAATAGGGATTGCTTGCTCAAATTCTCCTACCGAAGACACATGAAACCAAATAATATGACCGGGCTCAACTTCTGATTTTATCTTTTGTAGCAAACCTTTCTGTGCTTCTGAAATTTTCTTTGCCTTTGAATTAAAAAGAGAAGCAAAGCCAATTAAAGTCTTATAAAGTCTTATTCCAAAAGTGTATAAAATCCGCATTAGTATTAAAAGATGATATTATGCAAAGATATTATTAATGTCTTACCAACAATGAATCTATAATTTTATTTTACAGAATAATAAATTATAAATACATCATGTATTTTTATACTAAAAACACTTTGTCATACAATTTCAAACACCAAAATAACCTCATAATTTATGAAGCAACCTTATTGACATTCCCACACTACTTTTTCGTTACCATTAATGATAGGGTCGGCATTTTCTTTTTCGTCAAGTGCAGGGCCACAATATTCAATAGCACTTTCTCTACGTATTTCATGGCCATCATTTACATCATATGTAACAGCTTCACAGCTTTTGCAATCACTTACCGGTTCACAAGAATATAAGCCTATGATGCTTATTACAGATACAATTCCTATTATTTTAATTCGGTTCATAGCAATTTATTATTATTAAAATAAAACAAGTTTTTTACAATATTTATGCCGATTTTAAGTTTAACAAGTATTATTCACCATATTGAATTAGACTACTGTTTATCTTATTATTTTTCAATAAATTAATAAGTATATTCTTACTTTTTACAATCCCTGAATTTTAATGTTAGTAGTTTATTCCAAATTATGAGGGAATATTAAAATTCTAAAACTTCCACCTCAATTGAACGGTTATTTCACTTTTTATATTACCATTAATTTCTTCTAATCCGGAGCTTATTGTTTCTCTATTATTATATATAGTCTGTGAAAACCTGAGCCACATACTAATGGCATTATTGAGTTTATAATTCGCTACAACATAATACTTTTGTCCTTTATAGTAATAACCCGGCACAGTAAACCTGTATAAAACATCATTTTCATATGCATAAATTCTACTATTATAATCATCCGTATTGAAAACTGCATATCTAAAACTAAATTTCAAAGGTATATTATCTATTGAATATTGTACATCTTGATAAAGCAAATACCCCTTACTAATAACCAAAGCCTCCTGGTCATAACTAGCAAAACTCAAGCGAGATTGTAAACGCAATTGATGACTAAGTTTATAATTAAGATGGAAACGTATATTATGTCGTTTTTTAGACGAAACAAATGTAATTGGCGCTGTGTCGTCGGTTAGATTAATAGCCTTATCTTCAAATTGATATCTAAAATAATAGCTAAAGTGTCTGCTAGGTCTTCTCTCATATTGCATACTAAATTCGTTCCCACGTGAGGGTGAGTTAACTCTATATCTCAACCATGGAAACCTGAATATATCATAATAGAATCTAATATCAGACTTAGTACCAAGATGTAAAAGTACTCCCAAATAAACACCTTCTTCGTTTTGAGCTTTACCTCCTTCAGAAATTGGAATTGCATAGAAGGCTTGATAATTTTTTTGAAAATTTCTATAATAAAGCGAAAATGTTAAGCGAGGGTGTAGATTAAAAATAGAGCCAATTAAAACAGCTTTTCCACCATTAGCGCTCATTGCAGCTTCGCCAAATAAACTCAAATATTTATTCGCATAAGACATATCAAAACCCATATTAAAGTTTTCTTTTCCCTGAAAATCATAATACTGATATGGTGCTATATCCTTGTATAATTCTTTATCATAGATAGTTTTATAAGCAGTAAAACCTGCTCTTAGTCCGTGGTGTTTGTATGTAATATTTGAACCTATTATTTGTTCGTTAACAGCATTCTTTTTAACAACCTCGTTAGGAGTTCTGTGCAATCCACTCTCTTGAATTCCTGAAAAGACTAAATCCTCCGAGGAAGATGTATCTCTAATATCTAAACCGGCATCTAAACCTTTATTTGAATAAAACACTGTAAGATCCAGTTCTTTAAAAAACTGATATGTGGCTGCTGCTCCTCTAAAGAACAACACTTCATTTGCTGAAGTATTTGCTCTTAAGCCTCTCGCTTGACGTTGAATATTAATAGCCATAACAGATTTACCAAAACCTAAGCCTGACCACATCGTTAAGCCTTGACCAAATTCCAAATGATAATCACCTATGGCAAGAGCTCTTAAGTTTCCTTGATTTTTTAAAAAGAAATGAGCCGAGTAAAAATCAAAACCATGAGAATTATTACCTGAAAAGAATTCTTCTCCAGCATCTTTATCGCCCAAAATGCCGAAACTAAGCCTGTCTCTGTAAGAATACTTATATCTAAAATAAATCTTATTTTTATTTCCTAAGTAACGAGAATTAGGATGTTTTGCAAGAGTAGAATCGTCTATAGGCAAATATCCTTCCTGTTGTTCAAGAACTCTACCATAACGCAACAGAACCTGATTCTTTCCATATTTTAGCATATTAGAAAGCTTTAAAGGCATGGGCTTTGATTCTTTCTCAAAGGTAATAAATGGTTGTATTGCTAAAATAAGATTCACATAAAAACCATCCAAATCTTTTAGCTCGTATATTGTACTAAAACCTCTGTTTTTTGAACGCGCATCAATTAGTACAGCAATCTGATTGTCATTAAGAAACATTAGCTCTCGTAATTCTTCTGATGTAGCAGTATTAATATTTATTGGATGTTCGTATAATTCGAGAAAATGATCGTATAATTCTGAAAAGTCAAATTCGGCATTCGTTCTGGCAGAAAGCTCTTCAATACGTTGTTCTATAACTTTTTTTGCATCATCATCACTATACTGACCATAAGAATAACTATATACAATGCTAAGCAAGACTGTAAGCAATAGCTTATTTACAAACGTAAATGATGTGAAAAAATATCTCATATCTTACTTATCCATTTGGTAAATAAGTGATAGCTGTGGAGAATATCCAAGAGTTTGATGCATCGATGAACTAAAATCAATTCTGAAAGCTTTCATCTGCAAACCTACACCAAAACTAAAAATAGAAGGATTATTACTTATTCCAATTCTGGTATAAAGAATGTCCCTTATACGATATTCTAATCCTCCACACATTACAATTTTATTATCAATATCGCTTTGGGCCTCCATTGCAGCAGTGAAATTTTTATCTAATCTCCATTGCAGACCTATTTTCAACAAAGAAGGTATTTTTTCTCCATTATAATCATTAAGCTTTACTTGTATAGGATTAAATATATGTGCACCTAAAGTCAAATCTTCGCTAACCTTTGCCATTAAACCAATCTCGAAGGTGAATAGTCCAACACTTCCATAATTATTACCTATATTTGTGGTAAGATAATCCATCTGAACTCCCAAGGCAAGCCTTTTTGAAAGGAGCAAACCATATGCTAATCCAAATTTCTTTTCATTGTATTGTGAATATCCAAAGTAAGATAAATTTGCAGAGAATGAACCTTTTTTTGTTGGCACAACCAAACTTAAAGCATTCAGACTTAACTCCTTAGTCATAAACCTGTTTTCATAATAAAAGCCAACTCCAAATTGAGAATTGAAACCTAGTGAGGCCTGATTATTAGCAAACGCCCATAGACCAGAAGAGGCAACACCTGTTCCTCCCATTGCAGATTCTGCTGCACCTAAATTTGAGGGTATCTTCTGACCGTATATTTCTATACTAGATAAGGTGATGAAAAATATTAATAATAAAGATTTAAACATGGTGATAAATTTGATTTGGCTAAGATATAAAAATCATTTTCATTATCTGATATCAATATTTTTTTGATGTTGATAAATGTGAGAATAAAAAACTATCTTTCACCATAAACAACAGCTACCATAGTTTGTCCAACAGCCTTAAGTGTAGATTTTTCTATTACACTCATATCATCACCAATGGTATGCCAATAAGGGAAAAACCCGGAATCTGTATTAGCATCATGATGGATAATATCAATTGTTGGAATGTAAGCAAATTTATTTATAAACACGTGATCGTCAAGCACTCCTCCACCATCAATATTTCTAAAATAAGCTTCATAACCATTTTGCTGAGCAATTTTCCAGACTTTTTTTAATACACCGGGAGCATAATGCTTTGAATAATATTCTTCTCCAAATATAGCATCTTTGGCACCAACCATATCGAGTAGAATCCCATAGCGCGCATCATAACCGGGAATATGTGGATTCTTGGCCCAAAACTGGGCTCCTAAGCCCCATGAGTTTTCTGAATTTATACTTGGCTGTTCATCAGCATGTTGCCCATAATCCTCAAGGTCTAAAAGAATAATATCAATACCTATGGCAGGTTTTTTTTTGCTCATCTGACGAGCAAGCTCCATCAAAATACCAACCCCACTAGCACCATCATTAGCACCATCAATAGGAGTAAAATGATTTTTATTATCAGGGTCATGATCTGCAAATGGACGAGAATCCCAATGAGAGGCTAATAATATTCTGGCTTCAGATTCAGGATTTATTGCTGCAATGATATTAATTCCATTAAGAATTTTATTGTCAAAACTACGAGATTTAAATTTCTGTTCATACACCTTTATTCCTTTCGACTTAAAGAAGTTTACAAAATAAGCCGCACATTCAGCATGAGCCTTCGTTCCCGGAACTCTAGGTCCAAAAGATACCTGTTTTGCAACATAGTTATAAGCAGAATCGGCATCAAATTCGGGAATATTAATTTCCACCTCTTTCTTCTTTGTATTTCTTTTTACAGATTTTACGGTATCATTCTCGCAGGCTTGCATTAACAACACAAAAACAAAAAGAAGAATTATTTTAAAAAATTTATTCATAATCATTAAACTTGAGGTCATATTATTAGTATTCAGTAATTATACTATCTCCCAAACCGCTCCATCCTTAGTATCTTTAATAATAATACCCATTTCAGTGAGCTTATTTCTAATATTATCAGCTGTTGCCCAATCTTTATTTAGTTTTGCTTCATGTCTGATTTTTAACATTAAACCTAAAAGTTTTGCACTTAACTCACTATCACCGCTAACAGCCTCATCTTTTCTAAGACCCAAAATATCGAAAACAAAAGTTCTGAAATATTTCTTCAGTAAATCCAAACTCTCAATATTAATAGCAACTTTAGCGTCGTTAACAGAATTAATAAACTTCACTGCATCAAACAAATAAGAGATTAATACGGGGCTATTAAAATCATCATCAAGTGCTGAATAACAGTTATTTATCCATTCATTAACATCAAATGCTGATTCTGTAACATCTTGGGGATTCAATTTATCTAAAGTTTCTTCAGCCTTCATTAATTTATCAAAACCCTTCTTAGCTGCAATAAGAGCATCATTTGAGAAATCTACATTAGAACGATAATGAGCTTGTAACATAAAAAATCTTATTGTCATTGGTTCAAATGCCTGTTGCAACAATTCGTGATTACCGGAAAAGAAATCATCAAGAATAATAAAATTCCCCAAAGATTTACCCATTTTCTGACCATTAATAGTCACCATATTATTGTGCATCCAATATTTAACAGGCTCTTTACCATTAGCGGCCACACTTTGAGCTATTTCTGATTCATGATGAGGGAAACGCAAATCCATTCCACCACCATGAATATCAAAAGTCTCCCCTAAATACTTGCTACTCATAGCCGAGCATTCCATATGCCAGCCCGGAAAACCACTACCCCAAGGAGAATTCCATCTCATAATATGTTCCGGAGACGCATTTTTCCAAATAGCAAAATCAACATTATCATGTTTTTCGCTTTGGCCATCTAGTTCTCTGGTATTTTCAAGGGTGTCTTCTATATTTCTCCCGGAAAGTTTCCCATAATGATGTTCTTTATTATATTTTACCACATCAAAATAAACCGAGCCATTAGATTTATAAGCAAAACCATTATCAAGGATTTTTTTTACCATCTCCATTTGCTCAATAATATGTCCAGAAGCACGAGGCTGAATACTTGGTCTTAACACATTAAGAGCATCCATATTATCCATATATCTATCAGAGTAATATTGGGCAATTTCCATTGGTTCAAGCTCCTCAAGTCGTGCTTTTTTTGCAATCTTATCTTCACCACTATCAGCATCATTCTCAAGATGTCCAACATCTGTAATATTTCGAACATAGCGCACTTTGTATCCTAAATGTTTTAGATATCGAAATACTAAATCAAATGCTACAGCAGGTCTTGCATGGCCTAAATGGGCATCACCATATACCGTTGGACCACATACATACATCCCAACATGGGGACTATTAATAGGTTCAAAGCTTTCTTTCTTTCTCGTTAGAGAATTATATAATTTCAGTTGATTTTCTTTTATAGCCATATTATCCAAATGTATTAAGCATAATTAATATGCACCTCTAAATTGATCTAAGAATCGTTTATCGTTTTCAAAAAACAAACGTAAATCTTTAACTTGATATTTGAGCATTGCTATTCTCTCAACACCCATTCCAAAAGCAAAACCAGTGTACTTTTCTGAATCTATACCACAATTCTTAAGTACATTAGGGTCAACCATTCCGCAGCCTAATATTTCAAGCCAGCCGGTATATTTACATACATTACAACCTTTACCTCCACAAATATTACAGCTTACATCCATTTCTGCTGATGGTTCAGTGAAAGGAAAATATGAAGGACGAAGACGAATTTTTGTTTCCTCACCAAACATCTCTTTAGCAAAATATAAAAGTGTTTGTTTTAAATCTGAAAAAGAAACATTCTTATCAACATATAAACCCTCCACCTGATGAAAAATACAATGTGCTCTTGCTGAGATAGCTTCATTTCTAAAAACTCTACCAGGAGAAATTGTTCTAATAGGTGGATTCTGAGATTCCATAACTCTTGCTTGTACAGAAGAGGTATGTGTTCTTAAAGCTATATCAGGGTCTTTTTCTATAAAAAAAGTATCTTGCATATCACGAGCAGGATGCTCTTCAGGAAAATTTAATGCGGTAAAAACATGAAAATCATCTTCCACTTCCGGTCCTTCAGAAATAATAAATCCGATACGATTAAAAATATCAATAATTTCTTTACGAACCAAAGAAATAGGATGCCTAGCACCAAAATGCGAAAACTCTACCGGCCTGGTTAAATCAATATCATTAGTCCCTTTATCTTCCTTTCTGGCAATCTCACTCTTAAGAGAATTATACATCTCATACGCTTGGTTTTTAAGCACATTAACCATTTGTCCTACATCTGGTTTATCTTCTTTTGGGACATTCTTAAAGTCTTCAAATAATGATTGAATTAAACCTTTTTTACTTAAATATTTTAAACGAAATGACTCTAATTGCTCTTCAGATTCAATTTTCAAATCGTTAAGTTGCTTTTTTAAACCTTCTATTTTTTCCTTCATTGGATTTGCTTATGTTAGATATAGCTAAAATAATAATATTCTAGCTTCTAAATTTATTATCAATTATTTTATTCCTCAACTAAACTCACTGTCATTTTTATATCTTTTGCAGGGCGGTCACCAGGAAGAGTTTTTACTGCAGCTATTTTATCTATAACATCTAAACCCATTACAACTTCACCAAAAACAGTATAATTCATATCTAGAAAAGGAGTTCCTCCAAGAGTCTCATAAACTTTTTTATGCTCTTGTGGAAATATTATTCCAATTCTCTGTCCTATTTGAGCCAATTCTGTATTAGTCCATGTTTTACCTTGTACAATATAAAACTGGCTTCCGGAAGATGCTTTTGTCGGATTTACTTGATCCCCTTCTCTTGCAGCAGCTAATGCTCCTTTTTTATGGTATAAGTTTTTATTGAATTCAGCAGGAATAGTATATCCAGGTCCTCCATTTCCATACATTGCTCCGGGCTGAGGATTCCTTGATTGAGGATCACCACCTTGTATCATAAAATCTTTAATAATTCTATGAAATATAGTACCATTATAAAAACCCTCTTTAGCTAATTTTATAAAATTATCTCTATGCTTAGGTGTTTCGTTATACAATTTAATAATCATATCACCATAGTCAGTACTAATTTTAACTAACTGTTCTTTTTGCTCAACAGTATCAACATCTACTGTTGTGTTTTTTATCTCTTCTGCAACAGCCTTTTTCTTAATATTGCTATCTTTTTTATGTACCGTACTATTACTACATGCTGTATTTAAAAGAACAAAGCTTATAAAAAATGTAATATATAAAGATATCTTACTCATAACCAATGATTTAAATTATAACTAATTCAACAAAAAACAATTTACAAATGTATAAAAATAAGTTGTTAGTATTAACCCTGATATTTTTCAAATACCCAAATTTGAATTTTTATAAATTAACCTTCCCCGAACTTATTTCGAAGGTTTCCCAGCGTTGTACCCTACAGTTCATTGCTTATTCATACAAATCGCTTTGCTTTTGTATAAATAATACGTGATAACGTGAGTTTGTCCATTACATATAAAAAAAACAGGGATACTTTACAACCCCTATTTTACAATCACTATACATTGTAGCTCTTCTTACTAAACTATCTCAAAAGTGTAACGGCTCCAGTATATTTTCTTTTTACATTTTTATTATCTGTTATATATAAAGCATAACTATATACATCAGGTTTGCATTCATCTCCTTTTATATCATCAACTCCCGTCCATGAGCTATAATAATCTTTGGAATGATATACACAACGTCCCCACCGGTTATAGATAAAGATTTCGAATTCTTCTATTCCCTCTTCTGAGAACAGTGGTCTAAATGTTTCATTGAGACCATCACCATTAGGAGTAAAAGCCATTGGAACAAATATTTTAGGGCCACTTTCTATATCTATTATTGCTGTAGCTGTATCATAACAATTATAATCATTACCAACTATTAAACTAGAATGGAAAATTCCCTCCCCTAAATATATATGATAAGGATTACTTTCGTTGCTAATATTATATATTCCACTAGCTGATTCTCCAAAATCCCATACTAAATTAGTGTAGTTTTTTGAATAATTATAGAAATTAACAACAGGATGATTGGGATCTGGTTTATTTGTATTTACTCTAAAATTAGCATAAGGCTTAGGTAATACTTCCACAAAAGATTTTTTTGTTAAACTCGATGAACATCCAGCAAAAGTTGTTAATTCTAAATTTACATCATATGTCCCGGGAACTGAATATACATACGATGGACATTGAAGGTGAGATGTATCGTTATGAGAAAGTGGGTCTCCAAAATTCCACTTATAACTCATCATTCCAAAGTTATTATTAATAAAACTAACAGCTGTAGAGTCACAATTATGTTTATTTTTAAGCTCAAAATCAACTATAGGTAACGGGTTCACTTTAACATAAACACTATCAGGAAAGGAAGCACAAGCAAAATCTTCAACATATAATTTTACTTTATATTCTCCTGCTTGTGTCCATTTTAGACTTACAGGCCCCATTCCTCCACCATTAACTATTGGTGAGCCTTCATAACTCCAATGATATATTCCATTACTAGTTGCATTACCATAATAATTTGCTTTAGTAATTTCGTCTTGACATATAAAAGTATCTACCAATATATCGCATACCGGCCTCTGATTTACTACAATATAACTTGAGTCATATCCTATACAACCATTTGTATCAGTACCTATTACACTAAAGTTTGTACTACTTAATGGCGAGACAATAATAGAGCTTGTTGTTTGCCCGCTATTCCATAGTATATCAGAGAGAGGAATATTTGAACTTACATTTAATCCAACTGTATCGTAGGTACATATAATGCTATCAGTACTTGTAATATTTATGATAGGTAAAGGTGCCACCAATACATTTGCTAATGTAGTATTTGAACAAGAGTTTGTATCAGTTACAGTGACTGTATATGTTGAAGTAGATGTTGGATTAACCATAATGATATCAGAACTATCTCCGGTACTCCATTGAAATTGATTCACTGAAGAACTAGAAACAACCTCTAAAATTGCTGTATCTCCTTTACATAGTATCGGTGGAATTATTCCAATTGAAACAAATGGTAAAGGATGTACTGTAAGATGAACAGTATCTATCTTAATACAAGTATTTGAATCTATTACCATTGCAACATAATCAGTATCTGATGATGGCGCTACTTTAATATGATTAACAGTATCCCCAACTCCCCATAAATAATTCAAATTGCTATTATTGCTCACTATACTCAAAATAATTGAATCACCATTACAAATCTCTGGATTAGAGGGGACGAATGAAAACTGAGGAGCTGGGTTAACTGTCACAAATATGGAGTCAAAATTCGAACATCCAATTGTATCAATAGCAGTTAATGAATATAGCATAGAATTTTGCGGAAAATCTATGATGTAAGAATTATTTGAGCCATTATTCCATTGAAAAGTCAAACTACTATCGCTGTAAACAGCGTTGAGCATTACACTATCATTAGCACATATATTCTTTGAATTATAATTTATAGCTATATTAGGTAAAGCTTGTACATAAATATTTGAATATACTGTATCGCTACAAGAATTAGAATCTTGTACAATCAGAGAATATATTTGACTTGAGTTTGGATTATCAATAATAGATTGGGAATGAGCGCCTGTTGACCAAGTATATGATAAATTACTGTCACCTATACCAAACAAGCTTACTGTATCCCCTTGACATATCTTAGTATCAATTGCATTTATTGCAACACTTGGTCTATTATAAACTGTAAACTGTATATTAGTACTATCTTTACAACCTAACGGAGACAATGCTATAAGTTTAAAATTATTTATTGTGTCTATTAGCGCGCGATAAATATTAGAAGTATCACCATTTTGCCACAAATAAGTAGCTGATATATTCGAACAGCTTGCAACTAAAACAACACTATCTCCTTGGCAGTATTTGTTTTTGTTTGTAGAAATTGTTAAAATAGGCTTTTGTTCTACAATTATCTTAATACTATCAGTTTTTGCGCAACCATCAGTACTAACACCAGTAACATTATAATATCCTGACACTTGAGGCTTATAATATACAGTGTCTTGCAATGCATTAGCTAAATATGGTGAAGGATACCATATATAATTATTTGCACCTATGGCATTTACCTCCACAGAATCTCCTTTACATATAATAGTTGAATCAAAATTATAATAACTAATTGGCTCTCGTTTCACATCGCATCTTAGTATCGTATCATTTACACATCCTAAGCTATCAATAGCCGAAAGATTGTAAAAAGTATTTGCAATAGGAAATAATCTCGCATCATTGTTATTAATAACATTTAAATACGGAGAGCCATTCCAATTGTAGGTATTATTACCATTAATATGTATAAACAAAGTATCATGCGGACAAATAGCTAAATGACTAGGTGTAATATTAAAAGTAGGTAAAGCATAAGCTGTTACATAAACATCTGCGGTATCTCTACACATATTTAAATCATACCCGACAACCTTATACTTTTTTGATATAGTATGAGAAACTTTTAATAATGGATTTGTTGAATTAATATTTGGACTTAACCATTTATAAGTATTTCCACCACTGGCAACTAATTGTATGGAATCACCATAGCAAACTCCAGTACTACTACTTGTAAGGCTTATTGGTGGACTATTATACATTGATACAAAAACCGAATCAGAAGAAATACAAGAATTAGAACTTAATGCTACTACTTTATACCAAGAATTTTGATTAGGTACAGCATATACAACAGAGTCATTTGCATTTATAACTCCATTTCCCTGCCAAGTAAAACTTGCTCCATTTATAGCTTTAAGCAAAGCAGTATCACCATGGCATATTTGAGGAGTTAAAGCTTGAGCTACCACCGATGAATCCTTATGAACTACAACATTTACTTGGCTCTCTTTAGAACAACCGGAACCGTATGTTATTGTAACTTTATAATTGGTGCTCTGTAATGGAGAAACAACTAAATTAGAACTTGTATCTCCAGTGCTCCAATAATATGAATAGACTTGATTTTGAGTTATAGACTTAAGTTCCACACTATCTCCGTAACAAATATGCGGGTTTGTTGGAATTATAGTTGCTGGCGACCAAGTTACAAAGTCTGCAAATGCTGTATCTTTACATCCATTAGAATCAACTCCAACAACCATATAAGTCATGTTTGTATTTGGGAATACAGTAACAGAATCTCCTTGATTAGATGATATTCCTATATTCGGATACCAATAATAATTAGCAGCACCACTAGAAATCAATAATTGTTGACTACCAGAACATATATGGCTAAAATTTGGACTCACGCTAACATTAGGTTTAGGATATGTACCTATTGATATAGAAGCTGTATCCTTGCACCCGAGTAGGGTTTTCCCAACTACGTGATAAGTATTAGGCACATACTGATTTACATTAATGTCATTACCATGTAATACCAGATTACTAGAGTCCGAACTCCAAGTATATAAAACAGCGCCACTTGCCTGTAAGCTTACAATATCACCGACACATACAGAACTTTTATCAGACACAACACTTATTATTGGGTTTGGTTCCACTTCAATAAATATGGAAGTATCATTAACACAACCATTGGAATTGGTTGATAATAAATGCACTATTGTGCTTTGGGTTGGAATAATAAATATATTAGAATTTACATCACCATTACTCCATAAATAAGATACATTATTTGTATTAGAATACGCACTTAACACAACCGTATCCCCTTCACATACTCTTTTTCTTGAACTACTAATAACACTTATTGGCGAAACTTCAACATTAGTGAATGCTGTATCTGAGCATCCATAATCTGTTTTCCCTATAATTCGATAATTAATTGAAGTATCGGGTTTACATATTACGCTATTTCCTTTGTTTGTATCTAGATAAACATCTGGATACCAATTATAAGTAGAAGCACCAATGGCTGTAAGAATAACAGAGTCATTTGGACAGACTTGTGTATTGGTAGGATTAATATTTATGTTCGGATATGCATGGACTCCTATTTGGGTGAGAGCGCTATCCTTACAACCATTTAAATTGGTACCTACTACTGTATATATCGTTGTTGTGGTTGGACTTACCTTTATTGTTGCATTTGTATTAGAGTTTAATCCTGTATTTGGATACCAGTAATAATACTTAGCTCCCGAAGCTGTAATTTCTGCACTATCGCCAATACAAATATGCTGCATTTTATCGCTAACAGTAACTTTCGGTGATTGTCTTACTTGAACTTTTGCAGATAAAGTATCAGAACAACCATATGCATTAAATCCTACTACCTTATATTGTATTGTAGTATTAGGCTTTGCAATAACTGAACTTGCAGTACTATCATTAAGAAATTTTCCCGGTAACCATTTATATGTTGAAGCCCCCGTGCTACTAATACTTATACTATCTCCTTGACAGATGTCAAAATAATTATTGGAAATATGTATTGCAGCATTAGGTACTACTTGTACCTGAATATAAATACTGTCAATGCACCCAAAATTATCCTCTCCTATCAATTGATAAGTAGTAGAAACAGGTGTAGATGTGGTCACCAAACTACCAGTAGTTCTATCTAAGTAATTAGATGGAGACCACGTATAATATTTAGCTCCGTAGGCTCTTATTTTGGCACTTCCTCCTTTACACACATATACAGGATAAGGATTTACCATAAGACTGGGTTTACTATAAACAGTTACTGTAATACTCTTATTATTAGTGTATCCAAGATTGTCTGTTACAGTAACAGTATAAGTTGTTGTTGCATTTGGTTTTACCCATATTCCATTTGTAACTTCTCCCGTATTCCATTGATAATTACATAATACATTGGTTACAGCATCCAGATATGTTGAATCACCTAAACAAATAGCTCTACGTGATGTAACTATTTTAAGTTGTGGACGTGGATTTACAATTGCTGTATCGTAATTTACACAGCCATTAGCATCTGTTCCTTTAATAAAAAAATGGGTTAGTGTATCCGTAGCTGCTGTGAAATAATTAGCTCCGGCCTGTAATATTACGTCTGTTGGGCCCCATAAATAACTTACCCCTCCTGTTACATTAATATTAAAAGGAGCCATAGGCTGCACTTCTGAATAGTCTGGATAAACAACTATATTTGGTAATGGATTTACAATAATATTTGCACTACTACTAGCTACAACATTGCAACCATTGGTGTCGTTGCCTATTAATTTAACAATAGTACTTGAACTTGGTGTAATCCTAATAGTATCGATAAGGTTTGAATATGTCACTCCTTGAAAATCCCACCAATAATTATCTAAGACCTCGATATTATCACAATATACTTCTGCGGTATCTCCGTAGCAAATAGATTGAGTAGAAGGATATAAATTAAAAGTTGGAGGAGAAAATGTATTTATGGTTACACTGTCGGAACGCTGACAACCTAAAGTATCTGTTACTGTCACAACTACCTGTGTTGGCTCAAGAATAGTATAGTCTGTAAAATCACTATTATCTCCATTATTCCAAATATAATTTTGAGAATTTGAATTTGTACTAATGCTCACCATTGCATTTGAACCTTGACAAACTATACTATCTATAAGTTTTATTTTGAACTCCGGATAAACATGTACTATTGCATCAATTGTATCGCTACATCCAAACACATCAACTCCTACAACAGATACCGTTGTTGTGTTTGATGGCTTAAAATAAATACTGTTTGTATTGTTTGCTAGTATATTTCCATTATGAATCCAATAATAATAATCCGTTCCTGATGCATGCAATTTTATTGAATCTCCATAACAAACACCTGATGTATTAGGAAGTTTTATGTTAACATTTGGTTTATTATACACTTCCAGATGTATAGAATCTGTATTAGAACATCCTTGAATATTGGTTCCTTTTACATAATAGTCCATACTATTTGAAGGGCTTACATTTATTGATGTACCGCTGTACTGACTATTATTTTGATTTGACCACCATTGATAATTTATTGCACCACTTGCAGTTAAAGTAGCTGTCATATTTGCACAAATAGTATCATAACTACTTTGAATACTTATTTGTGGTAATTGATCTACTAATATTGTCAACTCTATACTATCAACACATGAATAGCTATCGATTCCTTTAACCCAAAAACTATCTGTTTGGTTAGTAAATATATTTACATCGCTATAGTTTTGATTATGAGATATAATATCATTATTATTCCATATATATTGACTAGCACCGCTTAAAACAAAATTAGCAGTATCTCCTTCACAAATTGTATTTAATGTAGAACTAGATATCAAATTCATAGGTGCATATACTGTAAGATTTTTGGTTGCAGTAGATGTACATCCAAATTGATTTTCTCCAACTACTTTTACCAAAGTACTATTGTTTAAAGGAATTAATAAACTATCATTTTGATAATTTTGCACAATCACATTATTCTTATACCAAGTATAATTATTAGCCCCAATAGCTTTTACTATTGAAGTTTGTCCTTTGCATACACTATCGATAGAAGCTATTAATATTATATTTGGAATTGGATTTACTTCTATATGTTTAGTAGTATTTATTGAAAATCCACAACCATCGATTACCATTAAGCTAAGGTTTGTATCTTGTTGTGCTACAAAACCTACATTATTAGAATTCCAACTTAAGTTATATGGTTGTATTCCTCCAGAAATAATAGCTGATTGATTAACTTGCTCCTGCTGACAGTAAATCGAATCTCCAAAAATTGATGCAGACAAGGAATTATAATCGCTTAATATAAAATTGACAGTATCATTAGTGCATCCAGAAATTGGAATAATACAATTCAAAGTTTCGTCTCCTTCTGCTATATTATCAAGAATAGGAGTAATATATAACCTAACGCTATCTGTACCTGCTGGTATGTAAATGCTGTCAGGCAAATTATTTACATCAATACCATTTTGTACTGTACCGGAATAAGAAATAGGAATATAATAATCAAAAGATAAAGGACTTGATAAAATAAAATCAATAGCTGCGCTATCACATCCTTCATTAATAATATTGCTCTGAGAGTTATTAAACATAATAACATTAGTCCGTAAACCTAAAGAAGAAAAACTATTTGCCTCAAGAAACACACCTGAATCGTAAGAGTGATCTGCACCATCACCTATAGCAATCTTAATATGATAAGTTTGACATGGAACAACCTTTATTTTAGCAAGCATAACAGTTGTTAAACCATCAAGTTGTATTGTAGTACCTCCTGTATTATCAATATAATAATTACAATTTGTACAAGGTCCTAAATTATTAATTCCGTTATTTATAGTATTGGTAGAAATAGGAGTGCTAGTACCTGGTATTAAGGCAATATTTTCATTAATATATTGACCACCTAGTGGATTTGTACCTGTTATAAAAAAGCCAAAAACATCATTATAATTTGAACCCACCCATTCCGCATATTCTTCAGATCCAAAAACAAATCTAAACATTACGCTATCAGTTGTTGGAACGAAATCAAATTCTAAAACAGCAGCATCATAAATACTGCTTAAAGGTGTAAGAGCTTGTAATTGTGGATCGCCTCCTCCTTGAGTGTTATACTGTTTATTTGGAACAGTATTGCTTGATGCTAAATCTGTCACTTTGCCTGTTGACAATACTATCCCTGATGAAAGCCCAAGCACACTTGGACCTCCTTGAGAAAAACTTCCTAATGACAAGCTGGAGCCTGTGTAACTAACGTTACTTACAGATACACCATTCCCTAAAAGTACGTTCTCCACCAAACTTTGTGGTGTAGATCCGTTTTGAACGACAAATTGTGAATACGAAATTCCAGGATGTAAAATGAGCAATGTTAACACCAAAAATACGAAAACACACTTTGCCATTTTCTTATTCTGTGTTTTCATTTGTAAGGTTAATTGAGCGGTTAATCCTTTAAAAACTGACGAATAATCAAATAGCTGTGTAAGCTTATTTTATTTATTTGTTGTTTAAGCAGATGTTTTTACGTAAGTTTTTAACTTTAGTTACATAAATATGGTACTTTTTTTAAAAAAAAATACAACCTTTGCATATTGCTGATTTATTGTTATTTACAACTCTGCGATTACAAATAATTTTAAATACAACTTTTCCTGCTAACGCGAATTTGTAAAAAAATAATAAACTGGCTATAGTAGATTCGCTAAAATATTGTCAAGGTTTGAAAATATACGGATGGACACTAATACGTAATCATTTACATATATAATATGCTGAGTTGCCTTATTGAATATAATTTTTAAAACGCCACAATTAAAGACTTATGTATAATACGCCGGACAGTTTTGGTATATGGCGCACGGATTGCAAATCCACGCCGCAGTGGCAAATACTTATTTTATGTTTATCACAAAGGCTCTAACGATTACGTGCTTTTGAAAAGTTTACCCATGTTGGTACACGATTAGTTATAAAAATTGAGGACAATTCAGTCTATAAAACAATAGAAGTTTAGCAAAAAACCTATGATAAACTGATGACTGACGCAGCCTACTTTGTTTTAAGGAACTTTCTTTTGAAAATCAATAATTCGTAGATATTATTCGAATGATCGTCAATATTTTAAACTTTTAAATAATTAATTTTGCATTTTTACGGACAGTAACGAATTGCATTATTAAATGCAACCATAAATTATTTACTATTTAATATCATTAATCAAATATTAATTATATAGTCAAAAGACTTACTTTTGAATCCAATAAATATCTTAATAATATGACTTTAATAAATATCGTATATAATGGAGAGCATTTGCTCCCAGGAACCATTGGACAAGGGTTTATATACCTAGCCCTAATTGCATCACTTATTAGTTCTACTGCTTATATTTTATCAGAGATAAAACAAAACTATAGGTTAAGAACAATTGGTAAGAATGCTTTCATTCTTCATTTTATCTCATTACTCGTTGTAGCTGCAAGTTTCTTTTATATCCTTGTGAATAACTATTTTGAGTACGCTTATGTATGGAAACACACTGCTACTTATTTGCCATTTAAGTATATTGTCTCTTCATTTTGGGCTGGACAAGAAGGCAGTTTTCTCCTTTGGGTATTGATAGAGGGATTACTTGGCATGGTATTACTTTTCACTTCTAAGAAATTTGAAGGTAAAGTAATGACAGTACTGAGTTTAGGACAATTTTTTCTAACAACAATGATATTGGGCATAAAGCCACTTGGTTTTATTTTGGGGCAAAGTCCGTTTATGTTATTAAGAGAAGACGCAAACAATATTGGCTCACAGTTTTTTCAAAATCCTGATTACGTTTCACAAATTGTTGATGGAAATGGTATAAACCCTCTTTTAGAAAATATATGGATGGTAACACATCCTCCATTATTGTTTCTTGGCTATTCAGCATCTATAATTCCCTTTGCATTTGCTATTGCGTCATTATGGAGTAAAGATTATAAATCATGGTTGAAGCCAGCATTTCCATGGACTATTTTTAGCGTTCTTACTCTAGGAGGAGGAATACTTTTAGGAGGTGCTTGGGCATACGAATCACTAACATTTGGTGGTTTTTGGGCATGGGATCCGGTAGAAAATGCATCTCTAATTCCATGGCTGGTTATTCTTGCTGGTATGCATATGATGATTTTAAATAAAAAAAGGAATCATTCTTTTGGATTGAGTTATATTTTTATCATCCTTGGTTATGCATTAGTGGTTTATGCAAGTTATCTCACTCGTAGTGGTGTGCTGGGTGAAACATCTGTTCATGCATTTGGCAATAATGGTTTAAGCACACAGATGGTATTAATAATATTTATTGTTTTAATAACTTCTTTGATATTGTATTTTAAAAACTACAAAAACTTCCCTAAGAACAAAAAAGATGAATTTCTTTCCAGAGAATTTTGGA
>Ga0256842_1000419_pt1 | contig 37530 bp, 40 predicted proteins | sample 4559240metaG_FD_185973 | JGI IMG/M metagenome (GOLD analysis project Ga0256842, IMG submission 185973) | Hydrothermal vent microbial communities from Guaymas Basin, Mexico - 4559-240 | ecosystem: Environmental > Aquatic > Marine > Hydrothermal vents | place: Mexico: Guaymas Basin | collected...
ATGCCTATGCGAGCCGTCTGAACCTGCCCGGGTTGAGGTATAGATAAGTCAGTCCCATCCAGGTGTGGGGGTGAGGGGTGTATGGAAAGTAAAGGTTTGGCTATCGCGGCCGCAATAATAATCATTGCAATCATAATAGGAGTGATAGCATACTACATGTCCCAGAAGCCAGCACCTACAACTACGACATCAACGACTTCCTCGGCAACGACATCCTCATCAACCACGACAACCTCGGCAGCGCCAAGCAAACCCGAACTTACGGGTAACTTCGAGAAGGACGTCATAGCCATCGGTAAGTACCTAGAGTCGAAAGGCATACATACAGTTAAGTTCACAGTGTGGGCTACCGGAGACCCCAACAGCGTCATGAGGATGTATGGCCTTTATCAGGCAGCCTACGACATCAACAAGATCTGGGAGAAGAACGGCATTAACGTGAAGATCGTCATGGATAAACATTGGGAGAGCAGCTTCAAGAAGCTATATGACGAGTTCACATCCGCAGTACCTCAGGGCACTAACGGCGACTTCTTCGTGAACAGCTACATCTACATTGCTAACCTAGCGAACCAGGATTACATACTCGACATTAATAGCTACGTCGAGAAATACTGGGACAGCGTCTTCAAAGACTTCTACACGCCGATAATGGAGGCGGCCAAGTACAAGGGACACTATTATGGCATACCTCAGGACACTGAGGCCAGGCCAATATATGTGAGAAAGGACGTTGCTGCATGCATGGGCTGGGATATAAGCAACCTAGCCCAGCTAGTCAAGGACGGTAAGTTCACATGGCACGACATGTACAAGAAAGCTGAGGAGGCTGTAAGCAAGGGCTGCGCCAAGTGGGCTCTAATTCACAGGAAGGGTAGCGCCCACCCAGACCTAGTGCAGTTCATCTTTGCCTATGGCGGTAAGCTCTATAATGAGAATACAGGTAAGCTTGTGCTGGACGTGCCTGCCATATATAAGTGGTTTGCCACAGAATACGCATTCGCTCAGCACAAGCTACTACCTAAAGATATGCTATCATGGGACTGGGCACAGCAGATACACCCAACCGTAGTGAATGACTGTAAGGACTCACCAACTGGTTGCACGCTGTTCTTCATCGGCGGCACTTGGCACTGGACAGAGTGGCAGACCAAAGCATACTACTACGACTCATCAACTAAGAAGCAAAGACCGGTAACACCTGAGGAAGAGGTGCAGAAGTTCTATTACACACTATTCCCAGCCGGCGACCCCGGCGACAAGGCAGTAACCCTTAGCCAGCCCTTCATGTGGATGATTGCCAAGAATGCCGGTAAGGACAACCCGAACTACGACCAGTTCAAGGACGTGTATCACGAGCTAGCGTTCCTGATGGTTGTCGACGCCAGCAAACCGGAGATCAATGCTATACATAGCGTGATCTCCGGCCACGTACCGGTTAGGAAGGCCGCCGCTGCGTTGTTAAAAGATGAAACCTGGATTAACAACTTAATGAACCTGAAGTTAAACCTAAGCCCTGACATACGGGATGCGATTAAGCCGATTGTAGAGAAGACAGCCAAGAGGATTAACATTGAATTCCTAGCAAATGTGAGCTACATGCTGGAGTACACTCACCTAGCGCCGAGCCACCCGCTATACCCGAAGCTAGCAGAGTTCTTCGCCGACGCCATTAACAAGGTACTCATGGGTGAGATGACTCCGAAGGATGCTGTGAACTACTTGATACAGAAGATCAATGCTGACCCACAGCTATCAGCTAATGTTGAAATCACCGGTAACATACCTTCCGGCTGGTCCTTCCCATAATAATGGGGTGAGAGGCCGCGATGAAGATAAGTAAAAAACTAACCCTACTCTTTTTCCTCGGACCGGCGTTATTTGTTGTTGCACTCTTCTACATAGTTCCACTCTTTCTTTCGGTTTACATTAGCTTCACACCAATGACCGACTGGAACATAAATAGGTACTTAACGCAGTTCATAGGCATACAAAACTATGAACGACTGATCCACATAACAATGTATGACCCTGATATGCAGGCAGTAGTAATAACCACGGTTACATTCCTAGTAATTACTCTTACTATTAATGTGTTTGGCGGCCTGCTCTTGGCGCTGGCCACGTACTTCATGGATGAGAAACTCTCAATGCCATACCAAGGTCTTTGGCTCTTACCGCGTATGACTCCAGTCGCAGTATACTCCCTGCTCTGGTACTATTTCTTCCACAGCTCGGGTATAGGATTATTGAACGCCATATTATTACGCCTGCATCTTATTAGCCATCCCATAGCGTTAGGCTTAGACCCTAAGTACCTACCCTGGGGTGCGTGGTTTATTCTGATATTTGTCAATGGCCTCGTAGGTGTCAGCTATGGAATGATAATATTCTACTCAGCATTCAAGAGCATACCTAAGGAGCTAATAATAGCTGCTAGGGTTGATGGAGCCTCGACCGGCAGAATCATAAGGCACATACTATTACCCCTAACAAAGTGGCACTTCACCTTCATAGCGGTGTGGCAGATGCTCTCTCTGCTTACGACTTTTGCCCATATATTCCTACTCGTTGAGTGGAGGGTGGTTGACAGTACTTGGGGACAAACGTGGGCACTCTATGTTTTTAGAACGGCCTTCACAACAGTTAAAGACCAGGGCCTAGCTGCCGCTGCCTCAACATTCCTTTCAGCCCTAGGAATTGTGCTGGGGATAGTTGCCCTCAGGGTCTTAGGCTACAGGAAGATGATTTTAGAGCCTAAGGGTGATATATAATGCCTGAGGTCGCGGATGTTGAAACCATCAACAGGCGCCGTATGAATGTCACGTTAGGTGTAGTTGTGCTCCTAGCCTCAGCACCGATACTCGTGATGTACTTTGTTTTAATAGCATCTAGCTTTACAAACCAAATGATTACTGGTGGAATTATAGGTCGGCTTACCTTTACCCTTGAGAATTGGCTCCTATTCTTTGAAGGTAAACTTGCTGTAACTGCAGCAAGCGTGCTGAGCTTCTGGGATATATTGCGCTACATATTCAATACATTCATAATAGCATTCGGTGTCATGATCGTAGTCACCGTTCTCTCCACCTTAGCTGGTTATGCCTGCTCTCGAATGAAGTTTAAGGGAAGAACCTTCCTCATACAGTTACTCATACTGTTACATGCCTTTCCCGGCGTCTCCCTAATAATAGCTGTCTACGCTCTCTACATTTTCTCAAAGCAACCGCTTCCGGCTAGTACATGGACTCTCTATTCTTTTCTCTACGTCATAGTGGCTAGGGCAGCACTGGAAGTACCTATGGATATATGGATAATGAAGGGTTTCTTCGATAAGGTTCCATGGGAGGTTGAGTGGTCCGCAATTATTGATGGTGCTTCAAGGATTAAGGTGTGGAAAGACATAGTGCTCCCATTAGTTAAGCCTGGCATCGCAGCGATAGCTATCTTCTCTTTCATAGCTGGGTGGGGAGACCTTATTTACGTAAAGGTGTTTCTCCCAGCAACAGAGAAGACCCTAGCAACATATATTGAGGGTCTCTTGGCTGGTGGGAGCCTTGAGATCGTCCATCTTCCAGTAATAGCAGCAGCAGGAACTCTTTACTTAATCCCAACGCTAGTATTCTTCACTTTCGTACGTAGGTACATGCTCCAGACAAGCTTAAGTGGTATAAAAGGGTGAGGTGGATGGTCAGCGTAAGGCTGGATAAAGTGACAAAGAGGTTCGGAAAGGTAGTAGCGATAAATAACGTTAGCTTAGAGATAGAGGACGGTAAGCTCTACGTCCTCCTCGGCCCCTCCGGAGGAGGGAAGACCACTACTCTCTACCTCATAGCAGGGATCTACAAACCCACCTCTGGTAGAGTGTACTTCGATGAGAAGGACGTGACTGACTTAACCCCAGCTGAAAGAAACGTCGGTTTAGTGTTCCAGAACTACGCCCTCTACCCGCACATGAAGGTTTATGATAACATTGCCTTCCCACTCCGCTTAAGGAAGGAGCCTAAGTCAAAGATAGACTCTAAGGTTCATGAGGTGGCTAAGTTTCTCCGCATTGAGAACCTCCTTGACAGGTATCCACACCAGCTATCCGGTGGGCAACAGCAGAGGGTTGCCTTGGCTAGGGCCTTGGTGAAGGAGCCAAGCGTTCTCCTCCTTGATGAGCCTCTGAGTAACTTGGACGCCCTTCTCAGGGTTTACATTAGGGCTGAGCTGAAGAGGATGCAACAGGACTTAGGGATTACAAGTGTGTACGTGACTCACGACCAGTCAGAGGCATTAGCTATAGCCGATAAGATCGTGGTCATAAATAAGGGAGTGATTCAGCAGAGAGGCACGCCAGAGCAGATATATGAGAACCCCAGAAACGTGTTCGTGGCAACCTTCATAGGCAATCCACCGATGAACATCGTTAAGGGTTCCGTGCTTGAGGACGGCACTATAGAGACCACAGGCTCGCGCCTAACACCGCCGCCAGCAGTGCTGGAGAAGATAAGGAAGTTAGGTCTGAAAACGATCCTAATGGCCTTTAGACCCGAGAGCGCCGTGGTCTCCGAGCACCCCATGGAAGGCCGGTTCTCGCCTCAAGGCGAGCTATTCGAGGTTGAGCCCTTAGGGAGGGACGCTGTGGTCACAGTCACTGTGGGCGAATTCGTGATTAAAGTCGTGATGCCCATGAAGGAAGCGATACAGTTACGCATAGGGTCTAAGGTGTATATTAACATAGACCCTAATGCTATTAAGTACTTCGACCCCAACACAGAGCTTAACCTGGAGTACATTGAAGCGTAAGTCAACATGGTTTTAACTCTACGCCTCACCTATCTTCATGGCTCGTGTGATGCTGGCAAGTACACCCCTACTCATTGGTGAGGTCTTAACTACCCTCATCCTAGTCTTAACTATTGCCTTCTGGGGGTACGGGCTTTACGGGCTTCGGAAGAGCCTCTCAGCGCTTAGGAAGCTCAACCCAAACATCACTTACACACCTAAGTTCTCCATCATTATACCTTGCCGTAACTGTGTCGACACGATAGCAACTACTATTGAATCAATAGCTGTGCAGGACATTAAGCCCCTCAAAGTAGTCGTTGTTAATGACGGAAGTACTGATGGGTCAGCCGAGACTGTGCGCGCGCTTGCCTCAAGACTAGCTAGTCAGGGCTTGAAGGTAAGCGTAGTAAGCGTCAATAACGTCCCGCCTGAGTGGATTCCTAAGCCCTATGCCTGCCTCCAAGGTTACCTAGAGGTGAAGGATGAGTCTGAAGTCATTGTCTTCTTAGACTCCGACACGTGGTTTACTAAGGAGGATTCCCTGCGTGCATTAGTGAATGAGGCGTGGGTTACGGGGCTGGCATCGTATGCTCCGCGATTCGTATGCAGTACGCATGCCTGCCGCGCGGCTGAGGTACTCTTAACCACGCTCTCTCACGCATTCCTAGGCTTCGATAAGGTGTTTGACCCTAAGTCAAGGATTGCTTGGTTCTTCGGGTGTTGCTGGGCTGTGCGTAGGGACGTTTACGAAGCACTGGGTACTCACGAGTCCGTTAAGCATGAAATCGTTGAGGATAAGGCACTGGCAATAATCGCTAAGCGCAGGGGCGTAGGTTTCACCGTGCTTGCCGGCTTCGATAAGGTGGCCTCTCTTTGGCACCCAAGGCTAAGTGACTCAGTAAATGTCCTCGCCAGAATATTCTGGAGGAGGATAACGCTTGAGCGCGGACGCTCCTTAGCGTATGCTACGCTATTCCTCCTGCCTTACCTAGTGCCTGCGTTAGGGCCTGTATCCTTGATCAGTATGAATCCCTTCCTCATAATGGCTGGCTACGTAGCATACGGAGTGTGTGTCCTAGCACATATCGCCGGGTCCAAGCTTAACGGTTACTCTATTGCATACGCATTTGCCGCACCATATGTTGGTGTTGCCATGATATGTATGTTCATCTCCCGCATACTTAAGGGGGAATTCGAGTGGCGTGGTAGGAAAGCTAGTGAACTGCTTAATAACGTTCACGTTACTTAGCTTGAGCCATGGGGTAGAAACATTAGATTATGGCTTTTCGTATTAGATCGTATCTTTTGTTCTCTTAAGGCTATTGTGTATGTTGGTGCTGTGTGTTTATTTAGTTTATGTTTTCTCATTACTTCATCATGTTCTTTTAAGAAGGCTTATGAGGGATAACTAGCTTGTGAATGTACTGGTGACCGCCGATTTCCGAGAACCGCTCCAGAAGGGCGGTGAGGGGGTTGGCGGAGACCGTGATGAACCCACCGTAGCAAATACAGAGAAATATAATTTGATGGATGAAGCTACGGATGCGGTGAACGGCACATCATTTACTAGATCACCTTACCCATTTACTTGGGGATACAAGCATGCTCGTCGATAGGGTAGCTACGTGGGTGTCTAAGCAAATTGAGCATATGGGCGCACCCTTAAAGATTATTGGGTATGGTGTTGGGGTGACGTATTCCTACGTCCTAGTTGAGTGCTGTAGGGAGGAGTACTTGGGGGTTGCGTTAACACCGCTTGAGGACTTGGCCGGTGTGAGGGTTGCGCCAGTGAGGCGTGTTAACAGTATTGCTGAAGCATTGTCGCTTGTTTCTTCCTTGAACCCTCTGGAAAAGAGTGTTGGTGTGGCCGCGATCAATGCCGTGTCCTCCTACCTACTCTGGGGTGCTGGGCAGTTCCGGGAACTTAATGCTGATGTGGGGATCGACATAGTCTCCGCGGCGCCACGAGTGGCCTCTGGTAAGGTACTTATTATCGGGCATATGGGGCCCTTAGTGAGGGTGCTGAAAGAACATGGCATTCGAGAAATACATGTTGTTGAGAGGTGTGCTGTGATGAGATGCCATAGTGCGTTAAGCGACTCGTCCCTCCCTAGGTTAGCTCCGGAGGCCGACACCCTGATGGTTACTGGCGCAACGCTCGTTAACGATACCTTAGATCACATACTGTCTTTAAGGAAAACAAGCTCCACCCTAGTCCTCGTTGGACCCACTGCGGGTGTACACCCAACCCCGCTCTTTGCTGAGGGTGTTGACGCGGTCGCATCGATGCGTGCAGTAAAGATTAGTGCAGTGCTTGATGTAATCAGACGTGGCGGCGGGAGGTGGGCTTTCACCGAGTTCTGCGAGCAGTACGTTGTTAAGGCCCCGTCAACCTCCTTAACCTCTCCTTAAGGTACCGCTCAAGCTTTTCTGGGTTAGGCGAGCCAGGATGCGGCTTCATTATACTTTCCTTAAGGCTTAACGCACGCCCTAAATGCTTCGCTAGCACCTCGTACAACTCATTAACATCACGAGACTTCCTGATAGCCTTAGCCACCAGCGCATGGGCTTCGCGGTAAGGTATTCCTTTCCTTATGGAAATAAGTTCAGCGTAATCAGTTGCTAAGACCGGGTATTTCTCAACGTCTTCAAGCAACCTGCCCTTAACAGGTTCTATCCCCTCCACGAGCTTACGCAGTATCTTCACGGTTTCTAGGGTCCGATCCGCTAGCTTAATCGCGTGCTTATTCGCTTCCTGAAGGTCTAGTGAATACCCTGACGGCACTCCCTTCACTATGGCTAGCAGTGACGTAAGGTGCCCTATACTCTCGCCTCCCCAAGACCTGGTAATCTCGGCAACCACTTGGTTCTTCTTGTGAGGCATTAAGCTACTAGTAGCTAGGAAGTCCTGCGGGACCCCTAGGTAATTGAATTGCGGCGTGGTGAACACCACTAAGTCTTCCGCGAACCTGCTTAGGGTTACGGAGAGACACGTGAGTATCGCTGACGTGATCATTAGGAAGTCCCTTCCCCCCGCGCCCCTTATGGAGTTAGTGACTATCCGCGTGAATCCTGCCTTCCTTGCGAGGGCTCCACGATCTAATGGCGCGTTAGTGGTCACGCACGCACCGCTACCTAATGGTGACTCGCTCAGCACTTCATTAGCGATGAATCTTAACACGCCCTCGTACGTTGCGAGGGACTCCTCCACCCACGCCAGGTAGTGGGCCAGCGTCGTGACTTGAGCTGGTTGCAGGTGGGTGAAGGCAGGCATGAGCGTGTCGAGGTTCTCCAGCGCCTTACGAATTAATGCCTCACGCAACCCTCGTATCGCTTCGATCAGCTCGTTGACTGACTTAAGCATGCGTAGCCTTAATGCGGCGGCTACGTGATCGTTCCTGCTCCTTCCCAGCCCAACCCAGCCCGCGTCCGAACCCACCTTATCTGCCAAGTACTTCTCTAGGGCTTCATGGACGTCCTCCGCCTCGATTTCGAATAACGATGATGGGTCCTTAAGCAACTCGGTTAAAGCATGCGTTACCTTAACTACTGCGTCACCAGGCATTAAGCCCTTCTCGCCCAACTCCCTCACGTGCGCCAGCATAACCTCCACTACTTCCTTAGCGATGCTGACGTCATCCTTCATCGAGGACGTGTACGCCTGCACTTCCGGGTCGCTTACCTCGCCTAGGAGCTCCCTCCTGTACAAGTCAGCGCCACCGCCTCCGCCTTAACCTTCCTCCTTAGGGCCGCGGCAACGGTTGATTGGAGACCCCAGAGCTGCGTGAAGCCCTTGCCGAGGCTCTGGTCGAAGGAGCTTATGCTTTCGTAAGATGATAGCTTTAGGTCGTAGAGCGCGTACGGGGACGCCCTACTAACCACCGTGGCGGTGCCCTTGAACAGTTTTAACTTGACCTCACCCTCAACACCCTTATTCATCAGGTTTATCAGCTCCGTCAACTCCTCCCGGAGGGGCTCGAACCACAGCCCGTTGTAGACGAGCCATGACCAAGTGTTATCGGCTAGCTCCTTAAACATGAGCTCCCACTTCGTCAGCACTAACTTCTCGAGGTCCTTGTGCGCTTTAATCAGCGTGATTGCTGCGGGTGCTTCGTAAACCTCCCTGCTCTTTATCCCTACGGTCCTGTCCTCCATGTGGTCTATCCTCCCAACACCGTGCTTCCCTGCCATCGCGTTAAGCAATGATATGATGCTCATCAACGGTAGCTTCACACCATTCACGGCTACGGGGATCCCCTCCTCAAACTCAATGCTTAAGTATTCTGGGGTATCCGGCGCTAGTTCCGGCGCGGTCGTCCACTCAAACACTTCCTCGGGCGGCTCAGCGTAAGGATCTTCCAGAACCCCACCCTCTATGCTCCTACCCCACAGGTTTTCGTCGATGCTGTATATGCCGTGGCTGACGGGTATGCCGTGCTCCGAAGCATACTTCAGTTCCCAGTCCCGCGTCAAGCCCCACTCCCGGACGGGGGCTATTATCTCGGCTTCCGGGTACAGTGCCTTGACGGCGACGTCAAACCTTACTTGGTCGTTTCCCTTTCCCGTGCATCCATGCGCTATGTAGTGTGTTCCTTCCTTGAGTGCGACCTCAACAACCTTCTCGACTATTAATGGCCTAGCTAGGGCTGTTGAGTGTGGGTATGCTCCCTCGTAGAGGGCGTTCGCCTTTATTGCTGGCGCGACGTACTTCTCGACGAATTCCTGCTTAGCGTCTATGTAGTAATGCTTGAGGGCTCCGAGGGCATATGCCTTCTCCTTAATGAAGTTGAAGTCCTCCTTCTGACCAACGTCTACGGTTACCGTGATTACCTCCGCGCCCATCCTTTCCTGAAGTAAGTGCAGGATTACGGAGGTGTCTAGACCGCCTGAAAATGCGAGCACTACCTTCATGATTTAGCACCTTTTTCTAGCAGAATATAAAATTTAAATACATTCTGTAACAAATGTTACTAAATAAAAATCATAAGTTACATATACAACAAATTGAGGCGGCTTTCAGACCTACTTCCTAGCAGACGATATTAGGTTCTCGAGCACTGTGTATGCTTTAGACGCTTCACTCCTATCACATACTATAACTGTCTCCCTATGGCACGAGATTATCTGTGTTATGTTGATACCATTGTTTGCTAGGGCCGAGGTCGTGTACGCTATCACGCCTGGAGTACGCGTTATTTCTTCGGGGCTAACCATGACTATCGCGGTCTGGTCTTCAAGCACCTCAATTATGTTGTCCTCGCCTATTAGCTTCACAAGGTCGTCCAGAACCTCCCTAGCCACTATTATCGTGAGCGACACTGTGCCCTGTGTTAGCTGGAAGAACCTGGCGCCCCCAACAACGTTAATTATTGATGCGAGCTTCGGGATCACGGCGTTCCTGAAGGCATTAACGACCACGAGATCTGTCTGCAACTCGATGACTGATGACGCTATTATCTCCTTTATCCTCTCATCAAGTGATTCCTTAACACGTAGGAGGTCCTCCCTAATCCTAATTAGGGCCATCTTAACTGCGCCAACCGACGTTTCTATGCCTGACCTCCTGAGTTCGTCCACGATTACCCGGGCTAGCGCACTGTAATTAACGACTCCCTTCTCGAGGCACTCCCTAAGGAAGGGGCGGGACATCACGTACTCCCGGACAGCCTCAGATGCTCTTGATATCCTCAATTCAGAACACCTGTGTTGTATTCTGTAAAATCCTTAATTAATGAGTAACGCAGGATCTTGAACTTGTAATTAACAGTTAAACAGTTAAATAGTTTATTAGCACATTACTAAGCGAAATCACCATGGATCGGCACGGACTCCCTGCAGGAGTACTAGGTATGATATCGTTGGCAGTGGTGCTACTTGCGATAATGTTGTTCATTCTCCACGCCTCAGTGCAAACTGTAAACGCTGTTAATGTCAGCAACAGCATTAGCACTACCACCGTCACCGTCACTACAACTGAGTTCCTCACGTGTTCTCCCTACACCACCACGGTCACGAAGCTCGTTACAATGACCGAGACCGTTACTGTGATAGCGTCAAACCAAGCAATGAGGCTACTGGCCATAGTAACATTAGCGTTACTTATCGTGGTCATTTTACTCGCGCTGTTACTAGCCTATAAGCGTGCCCGGAAGTAGTTCTCGCAATATGAGTAATACTTTTTAATTCTGTAATACTTGTAATACTGGGATCAACAAATGGTAGGAGAAGAGAAAGACGAGAAGGATAAGGAACGCCTCTACAGGACTAGGATATACACGATAAGGGGTCTTGACCCCGAACTCTACGAGAAATTCAGCAAGATAGCGAAGGAAATAGGCACTAACATCGGAGCATTAATGAATGAGGCAATGAAGAACGTCATAGCGTTAGTAGAGGTTGGTAAGGACGTCGGTAAAACAGGATTAGTCGTAGCGACCGCACCAATAAAAGCTGCTAAGGAGGCCTCGAAGGAAATCAAGGACTTTGAAGTAATATCTGGTGTGAGTGAACTTGAGGTCAGCAAAGACGACCTCGAAGCCCTAGACAAGCCAGTAGTGTTCACGAACATGAGTAAATTAGTGTTTGCAGATGACATAACTTGGGAGGTCATCGAGAAGAAGGTTAGGGCGATAAAGCTCGTTGATGAGGTGCTCATACCTAAGCACGTACCGAAGCTCCAGCTAGTTAAACGCTGCAGCATGGTGAAGAGGGTCGTGGTTAGAGAGTAAGTAGCTAAAAACAAAACATATGTTTTTAGCTTAAACGCACCTTAATCCTAGGGTGGTCACCGCTGTCGGTTTCATTCTCAAGGTACGCAGCACTCGTGAAGAACCTTCGCGGCGTCGTGCTATTGGACCCGAAGGACGAACTAACTCCTAACTTTCTTCGGTGGCTTAACCGCAGGTTCAAGTACAGGATTCTCGGCATATCGCCCCTTGTACTTAAGGAACTTAAGGGAAGGGGTCTCTCACTGACAAGGCAGGTTAAGCCGCTTCACTACCCAAGCAAGGAGCTTTCCGAGCTCGTGGAGTGTTTGAGCGGCGTGCTCAGTAGCGTTCCCGAGGATGTTGTTGAGTCTGCCGTGATGGCGTCAGCTTACGTGTCTCCCCTCATAGTTTTCGGGAAGCCCTCTAAGTCAGTTCTGAGTTTAGCTACGCGCGTCGTTAGGACCGTAATCAAGCTAAACAACGCGTTACTCAAGCTACACATGAGAATAGCAGACTACAGTATACTCGACTACTATGTCAAGAACCTGGAGCTACTTGAGAGGCTCTGGAAGGGGGAGTTAAGTAGAGAAGAGTTCGTCGAGCTACGTAAGGACATTGTCGTGAGGGACTCCAAGAGGTACTGGCGCTTAACTACGCATCCGAGTAAGAGCGGAAGAAAAGGCGCTAGTAAGGTCGAGGTTCTTGAGGAGCCTCAACCCTTCCTTGCGTACGTGGACCCGCTCTCACTGCTGATCAGGGAGGGAAGAGGCGCTGAGGTGATTAGGGACCTCGGCTTTGAGGACGTTGGTGCGGGTTTAGTCATCGTTCCGTCAGTCATAATACCTTCGTACGTCATCGGCAAGTAAGTAGCTAGGAGGCCAAGGGCGTGATGTAGTGTGAAGCGCCCTCAACTCGCTAGCATCTTAGTGATACTTGCCATAAGCTTTGCGGGCACCGCAGCCTTCAGGGTTAGTATACCGGCGATATCGTTCTACGCTAGAAGCGTGCTTGAGGCGACGGCGTTGGGGGTCGGGATGCTGACATCCGCATTCTTCTTCGCTAGGGCCCTCTCAGCTATTGCCGCGGGCAGTGTAGCGGATAGGTACGGGTTCAGGGTGTCGCTTCTAGCTGCAGCGTGCTTTGCGCTGAACGCACTTGCTGTTCAGCTGTACGGGTTTTCGAGTAACATAGCTTGGTTCGTCATTGTCAGGCTAATGCAGGGAGCCCTTAACGGGTTGGCATGGGTATCGATGCAGTACATGCTCGGTAGGTTAGCCCCCAGGGACGTTCGCGGCCGTGCTTTCGCAGTTTACTTTGCTGCTGGCACGTTCGGCACTGTCGCAGGTAACGCGCTATACTCAATGCTTTCCAACGCGCCGCTAACCGCGGCGCTTGCGGTATCGTCATTTCTGTTCCTCGCAACATCCGTGTTGGCTGCCTCACTCTCGTTCCTTATTAGGGGGGCTGAGGTAGAGGACAGGGCTAAAGAGCCCAAGGCGTACGGGGCTACGAGAACACAGCCTTCCCCCATGCTTGGGTTGATTGCTATAGTTCCGCTGGCGGTAGTGGTGGCAGGCTCTAGCATTATTGGCTCAGTGGTTAGCGGTGACTTAACGTACGTATACATTAAGGAGTTCCTAGGCATCCCTAAGTACGCGGTTGCGGACGCCGTTGCTGTCTCAAGTATTGTTGGTCTCCTTGGAACCTACGCGCTTAGCTGGGTTTCAGATAAGGTGAGCGATAGGGTCTCCCTAAGGTTGTCAATATTAGTGGGGTTAGCGGGCGCGTTCATGATGGCATTACCGTCACTTCCCCTAGTAGTTACTGGTAGGGCGCTAGCAGCTGTAGGTGGTTCCGCAGTAATGTCTGTCAGTAGAAAGGTTGCCGTGACATACTATGGAAGGAGAGGTGCTGCTGTTGGAGTGATAAATGCTACTGGTAATGCTGGCAAGGTTCTCGGCTCATTGATCGCTGGTCACCTCTATGACATGCTCTCGGGTTGCGTTGTTTTCGTAGGCGCACTTCCAACTTCTTGCTTTATGCTGGTTACGGCGTCATTATTGTTAATACCGTTACTGGCATCCGTAACACTGCCTTCAAGTAATGAGGATTAACAGGGCCTTATTAGTTAAAGCAGTATTAAAGGTTACCCTCCCAATAATTACGGTCGAGGGGATTGCGGCGAAGGGCGCTAAGACTGAGGAGGCTACGGAAGCTTAGGGGATGGCGTGTCGATATCTCCGAGGAAGTTAAGAAGGACTTTAAGGAGGGTGCGCTCTCGCTCATCCTCTGCAACCTCGGTGATTACATATCTGGTTTCTTCCTGCATGTCTTCTCCCCGATAATTCAGTCAGCACCAATCCTCATCGCGTTACTCCCTGCAGCAAGTGACGCTAGGGGAGACGTGTATTCTAGCTATGGTTCTAGGCTGGGCACACTACTCCACTTAGGCCTCGCTAAGAAGATGATTAGAGAGGAGCTGATGGCGTTAGTAACGATACTGATAAGCATTAACTTCTGGGTTGGAGCGTTAACTGCGCTCGTTGCTCGGACAGTAAGCGCTGAGGCAGGTATTGAGCCAGCCACAACAATATTCACCGCCATGATGTCAGCTGTTCTATCTGCTACATTCATGATCCCGGCGACAACGTGGCTCGCCTTCACAGCCTTTAAGAAAGGCTTAGACCCTGATAACCTAGTCGCGCCCATAGCAACGCTCTTCGGCGACATGATAACAGTCCCCACAATAATCGCCGGTTACGGAATAGCCGCTAAACTACCGCCATACCTTAAGGTAGTAGTGATCGCCTCGCTCCTAAGCCTCGCAGTAATCATGCTGGTATCGGTCGCCGCCAGATTCAGGCATGGGAGAGCACACGCTAGGGCCTGGAGAGTCATAAAGCAGAACCTACCTGTCATAATGCTAGCAACATCCTTCAGTACGGCTGCAGGCATAATCCTACTGGTGAATATCGAAGCAATAATTCGGGGGTTGGGGATCCTCGCAGTAATCCCTGCCTTCCTAGAGGATGGGGGAGCCATAGCGTGTAGGTTCTCGGCGAGGCTTTCAACCTCCCTGCACTTGGGTAGGGTACGTGTTGAGACCATCCCAAGGGATAGGTGGGTTATCTCACAATTCATTGTTAACGCGATTCATGCGGCAATAATTTTTGGGGCACTAGGTATTTTCGGTTACGCAATCGCGCTTTGGGGAGGTGCCACACCTGCGTGGGGACTTAAGGTATTCGCTACGGTATTACTTGCTGGGTTAATACTCACCGCAATAATATCGGTGCTGACGTACTACGCAGCAATAGTGTCCTTCAAGATTGGCATAGATCCGGATAACGTCTTAGCACCCATACTCACCAGCTTAGCTGACATCATAGGCACGTCTAGCCTCGCAGCCGTTCTTCTCCTGATAATGCATTGAACCACAGTATCATCTTTAAGCTGCAGATATCGCTTTTCGTGTTATTGCACGTAATCCTTATTAATTTCTGTGCTATAACACAAAATGGTGGGAACATGCCCGGATGGGGATGGAGAGGAGGATGGAGAGGTCCTTGGCCGGGGAACGGCCCCTTCAGCTACTTACCGCCATGGCTAAGGCCTGGATGGGTATTCGGCAGAGGCGCGTGCTGGTGGCTCTTCGGGTATCCATGGAGCGCTAGATGGTGGTACTGGAGATACTGGGGATGGCCTAGATGGGGCTGGGGATGGAGATGGCTATGGCCCTACTACGCCGTTAACCCAGCAACCTACACATACTACCCGCCGGCATGGTGGGTAACGTACTGGGGAGTCCCACCTTACTAAGCATATAGATAATAATGCAGAGCAAAACACAAGAAAGGAGAGGTGATAATTGTGGGCTATGGCTACGGTTATGGACGGGGATGGAAACGCTGGTGGAGGTGGAGAACATGGCAGTATGGTCCTCCAGGTCCTTGGTGGGCTGAGAGACCTCCAGAGACGGAAGACGTAGAGAAAGAGACCCAAAGCAGGGAGGATGAAACACAGAGGGGTTACTGGTATGGCCCACCGTATCCGCCGCCTTACTACCCGCCGCCGTGGTGGGCAGCGCCGCCAGCGCCCTATCCATACCCTTACGGGCCTCCAGCGCCTCAGAGTCCCGAGGAGGAACTAGCAATGCTGGAGGAGTACAAGAAGGAGCTTGAGGCTAACTTGAAGGATCTGCAGGATGAGCTGAGAAGCGTTGAGGAACGCATTGAGGAGCTGAGAAGGCTCGTTAAAGAGAAGGGAGGTTAAGCCTTAATCTAAAATACTTTTTATTTACTTCACACATCTTAAGATTCTCTGTTAGGTACTCATTAGAGCACGTTCAAGGCAATGGTGGTCGTTGCAGCCGCTTACCGCAGGAACCGCTAATTCATCATTAACTAATCTCTCGCGAGAGCCGCTTCGCAGTAGTTGATGCCGCTACGGTAAGTAAAAGCGATGGGTATAGGCAAACCAACCGCTAAGCACGACGCAGTCCCAGCCAAGAACATAGCCGTGACTCCAGCGAGGGTTTTTCGGGAACCAAGGAAAGTTTTGGTCTGCTCATCGCCTTACCGACTACCGCCGCTACAGCATCCCTGAAAGCTGAGACCATGACTGACACGGCGGCGTGTGTAGGTGGGAGTAGTGCTACCAAGAATAACGTTGCTCCCTGGAAGTACGTTGACTCCTCGGAAGCGACTTCCCTTAATTTTCCCCTCGCAATCCATCATGTAAACATGGTGCGCTATGGGAACCTCGAACCTAGGTTCATCCTCAGACTCACTTCATAGAGTAAGGGTAGGATAAAGAAGGATGCCGCCATGGGACTGAGACTAACCTCTTCAATCTCCACAAGTAAGCGTAGAAAAGTAGCGCAGCAACCAGCGCTACGAGGAAACATTTCAAGAAACGAATAACACCAACAACCAACCCACAGGCGTTAGTAAGGTTCACGCATTCCTCGCCTCAACCAATTAGATCCTGCCTGAAGGTATCGGGCGCCACGGCTTACTCACGGTGTCCAGCCCAATGTCAAAGTAATCGTTTATCACGTTCCCCCGCAGCACCAATTAACGCGGCCGACAGCGCGAGCAGTAATGCCTCCAGTAAGTCATGTCCACCAGACACGAAGTATCCTGATTAAGGTACCTACACCGATAACTACGGGGATTCCCTGGCCTGATGATCTCTGCTATGCTCGTGCTTTCTTGAGGCTCGCGCGTGGAATCATCAACGACTCGCGGTGTGCTGGGATTAAAGCTTGTTGCCAGTGATGAAGACCTGATTCGCACTAGTGCTGATTTTTCATGTTTGTGAAGAACTTTACTTAGGTTACTCTTATGATAAGGCACCCCGTTTTCCTCACGGTGCGTTCTAATGAAGAAGAAATCGTATGTTACTGCATTAGTATTAATCACATTAGTGTTACTGGGAACACTAAGCATATCCGTAACGGTGACCACTAAGGCTAACTCCAGCGGGGTTTACGCCCTAATACTGCCCAGCACTCCCCCATCAGATGCTGGCGCCGCCAACGCGACCGTCGACTTACTGATAACACTAAATAGACTGGCCGGCTCCGGCAAGGGCGAGTTCTACTGGTTACTAACCTCGGCTAAGGTAGGTAATGATGAACTGCCTCCAGGAACCGTAGTACTTAAGGACCTCACCGAAGACGCCCTACAGGCGATGAAGGACCTCGTGAGTAAGTGTGGCGGGTCCGTTAAGCTTGTGGAGGTAGCGTCACTGCCTCACGCGTCAGCAGTCGTAATTAAACCTCCCAGGATTGCGTTATTCGATAACGGCGCATTAAGCGAGATCTCACTGCCTAACGTGCTTAAGGCTATGAACTTCCAGTATACCATAGTAAGTAACTCATCAATTGAGGACCTGCTTAAGGGTAAGTACGATTTACTAATACTCCCTCCAGGCAGCGGCACAGCAACTGCTAGGGCCTTAGGACCGGGCGGTTCTAAGGTAGTTGCTAAGTTCGTCTACTCCGGTGGTGGACTCATAGGCATATGTGCTGGCGCGTACGCCGTCGTAAAGGGCTATAACGAACCGACGTCATGGATACAGTTAGTTGATGCCACACTGAAGAACTGGCCAATATGGTACTTAGGAGTGGGTGTGGTTGAGGTCAACATAACTGCGGAAATGCCAGTCACGTACGGCTTCAAAGGCGTTAGGAAATTCATATACTGGAACGGGCCTGTACTGATACCCTATGACTTAGGTAAGGACACGACCTTGGGCATAGATGTGCAGCCACCCACACCGCTAGCGACCTTCATAAAGATCCTAGGGAGCGAGTACTTCGCTCCCGGGTCAGGGTTGAACATCACGTACGTTGATAAGGTCATGAGTAAGGGGTACGCCATAACGTACTCAACGTATGGGTCAGGCCAGATGGTGCTTTTCAGCGTGCACCCGGAGCTAATAACTGGTGACTTAAGCAGCACGCCCAAGGCCTACCTGAGCGACAAGTACAACTGGCGCATGCTCTGGAACGCCATCTACTTCGTCGCCGGGAAGAGGGTCGTGCTTGGAGGCCGAGTCGTCGGGACCTGGATGTGGCCTTCGCTCATAACCAACGCTTACGAAGCGGTGCTCAGGGAGAAGTACGGCACCACCAGCATCAGTACGGAGCAGAAGCTTAACGCACTGAAGGAAGCGCTGAACTACTTGGCCGCAGAGCTGAAGAGCTACAACATAACCGACGTGTTCCTAGAGGTTAAGTTACTCAGCGGCACGCTTCTATGGCCCAGCGACGTGGGGAAGAAGTACGGTGTCCCAACCCTAGCAGGTAAGGACGGGAAGGAGCCCTACAACCTGGCCAACGTGATTAAGCTGTTTGCCGATACCCTACACAAGTACGGCATAAGGCTTAACGCGTGGATGATAGTGTGGTACGACAAGTTCTGGGGCGCTAAGGACCCGATGTGGCATTGCGGTAAGTGGGTCTCACCAAGCGAGTTCAAGCCACCCTACCCAATAACTAGCAGGGTACGACTATTCAACACCACATATCAAGACTACATCGCCGAGTTAGCTAAGGAGCTAATCACTAAGTGCGACATCGACGGAATACACCTGGACTACATACGGTGGCCTCACGTCGTCTACAGCTTCGGGCCGAAGGACTACGCCCTAGCTAAGGAGCACGGCATAAACCTGACGAAGGTCGAGAGGTACGTCATACTAACGTACTACGGCATGCCGAACGAGAGCATAGCTCCCCAGCCCGCCCTGATATTCGAGAAGTACTATGTCGAGAAGGACCCCGATGTCGTTAAGTGGTTCGAGCTCCGCAGGCAGGCCCTCGTAAGCATACTTGAGAAAGTGAAGAACGCGGCGGAATCAACGGGTAAGAAAGTTACGTTGTCAGCAGCAGTCATGCCTGAGGAGGGTCCTGACAACATAACGTCGTGCCGCACCGACCTAGAGACCGGGCGCGAGTACTGCGCAGTTATACCCGGCCAGGCGTGGCAGTGGGTGCATTACTCCCAGCACTACTCCGACTTCGCTAAGCTCGGGTACTGGCTCATACCGATGACCTACTACAAGAACTGGGGCAAAAGCACGGCGTGGGTAAGTAGGGTAGTCAAGTACGCCCTCGGAGTAGTTAATAACGTTAATCCATCAAACAAGGTACTAGCCGGGCTCCAAGCCTACGGCGGGGTCAAGTACGAGGACGTGAAGGCCGAGATAAACTACGCATTGAACGCGGGCGCTAACGGGTGGGTCTACTTCGTATGGAACGAGTACCGCGACCTAGCATGGTCAACCCTCATAAGCAAGTACGGCGCCGAGCTGGAGAGTGCTAAGAAGATACTTAAGGGCCCAGTCATGCTCGCCGCAAGCATAACGGGATACACCACCGCCAAGGATGAAGCTGAGTCTCTCCTCAAGGAACTCGCTACGGCAGGGACCGACTACTTCAAGCCAAACCCTGAGGTACTGGCAAACAAGGTGAAGGCGAAGACCTTAGAGTTAGTCAAGGAGCTTTCCGGTAAGCTAGTAACCGAGCTTGAAACCATGGAGCCTGCGGTGAAGAAACTTGGAGCACCGTACACCGGGTATTACGAATTCGTCATTGACAGGGCTAATGAGCACTTCAGCGAGATAAGCGAATTAAACAACCTCACCAAGGTTACTGAGCCGTTCTCCAACCTCGTAAATGAGGTGGTACCGGCCATAGTGCTCTTGAACTCAGCCACGAGTAATCAGGGAGCCTTAGCATCGCTTCAGGAGCAACTAAAGAAGCTTGAGAACGAAGTATCGGGGATAGCCTACAAGGACTCGGCTGCCGTATCCAACCTGCAGGGTAAGATAGGTAACCTAGAGAAGCTCCTGGAGGACTTGAAAACATCAATTAAATCAATTACCGAAAACGTGAGCGAGTTAAGCAATGGGTTAGAGCAGGCCACCAGCAAGGTTAAGGAACTCGAAACAATGAGCTCCAGCACGCATGACGAATTAACGGCACTGAAGTCGAAAGTAAGCAGTCTTGAGGATGACCTAACGTCCTTGAAGAGCTACGTCAAGGGCGAGATAAGCAAGGTAAGTCAAGCAGGGCAGCAAGCCGTGAATGAAGCGTCAAGCGTTAAAGCGCTTGCTAGCGCCTCAATAGTCCTAGCAGTAATAGCGTTAATCCTGGCAGCCGTAACCCTAGTGCTGGCGCGTAGAAGTAAGTAGTTAAACTTTCTTTTTTGTTTTAAGTAACCTTACCCAGCATGAAGCTTTTACCTTAGCCCGGAACTAACCTGGCTTGAATCCATACTCTCCGGTCAGTTTGAGCATGAATCTTTGGGCATTCTCAAGCATGTCATGGTCGTTATTGAAGAACACGTAGGCCTTCTCAATACTCAGCTTGCTTAGTGCTGACGCCACTTCATCCAATTCCTCGTCAGTGTAGTAGTGTGCGTACCAGAATTCACGACCATGCATGCGTACGTAAGCCGCAGGCCCGGAAGACCGTACGTACGTTGCCTGCGGCGAGTCAACACTAACGTACGTTACTCCAAGCGAAGCACAGAACTCCACCCACTCATTATTAAACCACGACTCATCCCTGAACTCAACAGCTACGCGCCATTCCCCAACATCCTTAACCGCTTCCTTAAGGAAGGACGCGAGCCTAGTGATGAACGCGTTCGTAGGCTTCGCTCTAGGCGGTAGCTGGAGAAGGTAGAAGTCCACGTATTTATCTAGGGGCCTCATAGTCCTTAGGAAGGCCCTCCAGGGCTTTAGTGCCCTCTCATTAAGCAGGTGGACGTGAGTAACTAACCTAGTTACCTTCACCGCCCACCTTATCCTGCCTTTAGTGAAGCGTTCTGTCTTACTTGCCCATGACTTAACCTGGTTAGGGAATGGGAACCTATAGAAGCTCGCGTTGAGTTCAACCGCGTTTAAGTTGGAGTACTTAGCGTACCAGTCGAATCCATCGGGGTTCCAGTCATACATCCATCCACTCGTGCCGACGTAAGCCGCGGGCGTGGGGCACCACACCCCTCATTCGCACTTGAGTCCGCTTTCCTTCGCAGCCTTCTTAAGTATTTCCGCGCATTCTGCTAGTGCCCTACTCAGTATTTCTTTCTGTTCGTCACTTAACGTGCTGAGAGACTTCATGATCGTTCCTAAGCACTTCATGAGTTCCATACCACCTAACTCGGTGAATTGTCTGACAGCCGATGCCTTAAGCAAGACATCTTTTAACTCATCCATGTGTCTCTTGAGGTATTCCTTACCTCTTTCCGTGAGGCTGTAGACACGTATGGCCTTCCTACCTTTTCCGCGGGATTCCTCGATCACCTTGATTAGGCCTTCCTCTCGCATAACCTTGAGCAGAGGGTAGAGCGATCCTGGACTCGGTGAGTTAGTACCGAATAGCTCGCCTATGCTCTTCATTAACCTGTATCCGTGCATTGGTTGCTTCTCTAAGTAATGTAGCACGAGTAGCCTCAGTCGCTCGACCTCGACAGGTGATTTCCTCTCTGGTGCCAATCTATCGACCGACATAAGTCTTTTTACTAGCTAGCTTAAGTGCGTTGCTGTTAGCACTGATACCTAGTTGAAAGAAAATCGGCGTGTTAGTGAAAAATATTTTTAGTTATCTCTTACTCTACACTTCATGGTGTCCTTTGAGTGGTGGGTTTTGTGAGCCTAGTGCTCTCCTGCCTGATCCCCCTGTACATCGTCGCGCTAGTCCTGTACGCTGTTAGGGTGTTAAAGGGTCCTACAGTGTCGGATAGGGTCTTAGCTGTTGATGCCTTAGGCTTCGATTTGGCGGCGTTCCTCACAATTCTTTCCGTGCTGTTTAGAGCACCTATAATGGTGACGACGGCACTAGTGTTGGCGCTCTGGATCTATGCCCTAGACATCTACGTAGCCAAGTACCTGGAGTCTAAGGAGATGGGTGATTGAAATGCTATGGGAAACCCTGTGCTCAGTGGTCGGTCTAATACTCGTGGCGATAGGTGCTTTTTGCGACATAGCGGCAGCCATAGGAATTAACAGGTTTCCGAATTTCTTCGTTAGGCTTCATGCCGCTACCGTTGGAGCCATAGGCGGTGCTGTGATACCGACCTTCGGGGCTGGCCTGATAGCCCTAGGGTCGCCTGAGTTAGGAAGCTACAGGTTCTTTGTTACTGGTGTTTCCTTCACTACGGGATTAATGATAATGATCTTAGGGCAGGCAGGCGCTCACGCATTAGCTAGGGCTACACTGAAGGCTAAGGCAGCACCACTTGAGCCATGCGTGCATAACGCCTTAAGGAGGAGAGAGGTGGGGAACGAATGATAGACCTCATTACCGCATTTTTAATGGCTGTGGCCGCAGTAACGTCTATAGTATTCACGTACCTAGCCGTGGTTGAGAAAAACTTAGTTCAGGCAGTCGTGTTCTCGGCTGTTCAGAGCACTATGTACGCACTGATCTACTTCCTCCTAATGGCCCCCGATATCGTGCTGGTCTACCTACCTGTGGGTGTCGGCATATACCCGGCCATCGTATTACTCCTAATTAAGAAAACTGATAAGGTGGATGAGTAGCCATGAAGGCCACAGACTTAGTTGTCGCGGCTTCAATCGTTGCGCTTGCCCTCCTACTTAGTTACGCAATGCTTCTTGGCGGGATAGGGCCCGTGCCTGTAAGGTCTGAGTTAAGAACCTTAGCCCTAAACTATATCCTACTAACATACAATCCTGTGAAGGTCATTTACAGTGCCTTAGCCCCTGAAGGAGTCACGGCTATCGTGTGGGACTATAGAGGACTTGACACATACTTCGAGACAGCTGTTATGTTCCTAGCGATTATCTCGGTCGTCGCACTGGCACACGGATGTAATGTGAGGATAGGGCTAGGCAAGGGAGGAATGTCCTTAATTGTTAAGACCACCACACGCATATTAATACCCTTAATAGTGCTGGCCGGCATATCAATAACGATGCATGGATGGCTTACCCCGGGCGGAGGCTTCCAAGGCGGCGCGACAATAGCTGTAGCTACAGTTATAGCCCTAGTTACGTACTCTATCGACACCCTAGCGAAGCACGGCATACGTAAGAAAGTGCTCCTAGCAATGAGGAGCACGGGCCTCATAGGCATAGCGTTAACCGCTGTCGCCCTACTCATCATTGGTCTTGCCGTAGGCACTAACGCGTACATCTTTCAGAACCAGGAACGCATAGGCTCGCCGCTAGCGTTCCCAGCCTACTTCGACGGGACACCGACTGGAGGGTCGCTCTTCTTCTATAACCTGTTTGAGGCGTTCGCTGTGAGCGCTGGTCTTTCGTTAGCGATTATAGTAACGTCTCTCCGTGAGGAGGAAGTTAAAGAAACCCTAAGGGGTGAAGGTGTTGAATGAGTTAATCATACCGTACTTACTAACGGTGGTCTTCGTTTCCTTCGTGATTAACCTAGCAATAGCTCTCTACGGCATTTTCGCCAGACCGACACTCGTGAAGAAGATCATAGCATTAACGATATTCTCTGACAGCCTTAACAGCCTAGCCATATTTGTGGGTTACAGGGTGGTTCCAGGAGGTGTTCCGGCACCGCCTGTTGTCGTAAATTACACTAACCCTCAAGCACCTGCCCAACTAGCTAAGGTCGCAGTAGATCCATTACCTCAAGCCCTAGTCCTTACAGCCATAGTGATTAATCTTGCAGTCACGCTCTTCATGGTTAAGGTAACGATGCAGGTTTACAGGGTCTATGGAACAACTAGTGTCCGTAAGCTCGAACACATTGAACACGGCAGTAAGGGAGAGGAGGTGGTCGAGTGATGAGGGCGTTAACATACGTGGGGGCTTTCCTGTTCTTCCTTGCTTTTTACCTACTATTCTCTGGCTCCGTGAGCCTGTACGATGTCACAGTAGGCTGTGTGGCCTCCGCGATACTTACAGTGCTTTACGCTAGGATAATGTATGGTAGAGATCTAAGGCCTTCCGACATCGCCAGAGTCGGGCACCTAATTAAGTACTTCTTCTGGTATATGTTCGTAGCGGAACCCAGGGCTCACGCAGACGTGATTAAGAGGGCCTTAAGCCCGTCCATGCCGATAAACCCAGGTATCGTTGAGATCCCCTTTGACGTTAAGAGCGACTTCTCAATAACCCTCATAGCTGGGTCAATAACTAACACCCCCGGCACTGTGACCGTTGAGGTCGATAAGGAGAGGAAAGTGCTTTACGTGCACTGGATTAACGTTAAGGTTACGGAGCCTGAGGCCGTGCGTGAACATGTCTCGCGTGACTTCGAGAAGCATGCGTCACGGATTTGGGGGTGATGGGTATGGACGTGAATGTGTTCGTCGGTATCCTCCCGCTTTACCTGATCGCTGCCGCGTTTGCCTTACCTGTCTTCACGCTTTTCATTAAAGATAGGCGGTTCTTTGAGGGGTACGGTATAGCGGCTGCGGGCATAGCCTTAGCGATTTCCATTAAGGTATTCACCGACGTGACTAGGGAGGGCATTCAGAAATATTACTTCGGCGGGTTCCCGCCGCCCCTTGGCATCGCATACGAGGTTGACAAGATGGGGGCATTGCTAGCGTTGGTGGCGTCCCTCATAGTCTTCATCACCACCATCTACAGCACGTGGTTCCTGAGGGTTAAGGGCGTTGAGTGGTACTACGCACTGCTCCTAGGCATAGAGGCAGGTTCTATCGGTGTGCTCTACACAGGCGACTTCTTCAATATCTTCGTCATGCTTGAGGTGCTGTCCATAAGCGCGTACGGACTCGTGTCATTTTACAGGTGGAGGGGTAGATCCCTCAGCGCCTCCATAGAGTACGCAATAGTGGGTTCAGTGGCTACGGGACTCTACTTCCTTGCGGTGGTCTTCCTTTACGGGGCTTTCGGCACGCTAAACTTAGCGGATCTAACGGCAAAAGCGATGGTTGGCGGAGGATACCTTAATCCTTGGAGCGGGGGGCTCTTCGGCAATGCCGTCGTTGCTTCCGCGGTAGCGTTAGCACTAATGATGTGGACCATAACCTTCAAGTCAGCAATATTTCCGAATTACTTCTGGTTACCTGACGTTGTGCCTGAGGCGCCCACGCCAGTTTCAGCGATATTCGTTGCTGTCGCTGAGGTTCTGGGTGTGTACCTCTTCATTAGATTCATGTACACGGTCTTCTCACCGCAAAGCCTGATAAGCGGGGAATTAAGAACGTACTTCCTCATGTTCCTTCACATACTTGGCATAATTTCCGCATTCGTAGGTGCGTTAGTCCTCAACATTCAGAATGACGCTAAGAAATTCATAGCGTACAGCACCGTCAACCAGATGGGCTTCGTCTTCATGGGATTAACGCTGGGTACTAAGGAAGGCGTCCTGGCTGGACTATACCACCTACTTTCAAACTCCTTCGGCGAGGCCCTACTCTTCTACTGCGTTGGCGTAGCGATATGGCTTAAGGGCAGGTCATTAACCGATGCGGGAGTGTTAAGGCGCAACCCTGTCATAGCGGCGGGTTTAGTAGTCGGTCTCCTGAACCTCTTCGGCATACCTCCCTTCATGGGGTTCTTCAGCAAGTACATGCTATTCAAAGCGTGCCTTGACAGTGGCTATATCGTGAGCGGTGTGCTAATCATCGTCATAACGGGTATATCGTTAATAGGGTACGCAAGGTTCCTGCGAGGTCTCCTCTCCGGGCCTTCGGAAGCTGTGCGGAGCAGGAACCTCATGGTACCGCTGATTATTGTAGCATTCATTACCGCAGTAATAGTGCTGTTGGGAGTGGGCTTCGAGCACGTTATACACTACCTTAACGGCGTTGTTAAGATGGCGTTTGATTCAGGAACATACGCCATGAACGGGGTGTATCCTACTTGAGTGATGTTAAAGGAAAATTATTCAATCAAGATTTTAATGTTCTTTATAGACAACCAACAAAATTTTTAACAGAGCACCAATAAAGACAAGGTGAGTAGAAGATTGAAGTTCGCATTTCTTTGTAAGGAGAAGGGCTCTGAGGGCCGTGGTAAGGTAGCGATAGTGGGTGCGGGCCCTGCAGGCCTCGCAGCGGCCGGGTACCTTGTATGTAAGGGTTATGACGTGGAGGTGTTCGACAAGCTACCTTTACCCGGAGGTCTAATGACCTTCGCAATACCCTCTTACAGGATCAGGCTCGCGACCGTACTTGAGGGTGTTGAGGACCTCAAGAAGAACTTCGGCGTTCAGTTCCACCTATCTACTAAGGTTATGTGTGGTAAAAGGCATGATGAAGGCGACGGTTTCGCGAAGAATGAGACGCAGCTAAGCGATCTAGTCAATGAATTCGATGCTGTATTAATAGCGACTGGTACATGGCAGTCCAGGAAGATGAAGATCCCTGGCGAGGATGCTGAGGGTGTTGAGACCGCGTTAGAGTACCTCTTCAAGGTTAGGGCGTATGAGTACGGTCTAATGCCCGAACCACCCGTACCAAGGAGAGTCATCGTCGTTGGTGGTGGCCTATCAGCCGTGGATGCTGCTGAGGTGTCGCTTGAGAGGGGCTCTGAGGTTGTCTACTTAATGTACAGGAGAAGTATTCAGCAAGCCCCTGCGGGAGTGTATGAGATAAAGAGGTTAATCAGGAAGGGAGTGAAGTGGATGGAGCTAGCTAATCCAACAAGGATAATTACCGAGAACGGTAAGGTCAAGGCCGTTGAGGCCATAAGGATGAAGTTAGGTGAGCCTGACGCTAGCGGTAGGCCAAGGCCTGAGCCGATACCTGGAAGTGAGTTCCTCGTCGAGGTAGACGCAGTAATCGAGGCCATAGGCGAGTACTCGACCCCACCCATAGGTGAGGGATGCAGTGAATTAGGCATTAAGGTTGACAGAAAGGGAAGGATAGCTGTTGATGAGAACTTTAGAACAGGTCACCCGAAGGTTTTTGCTGCAGGTGACGTGGTCACGGGTCCCAGCAAGATAGGGGATGCTTCATTACTCGGCCTCAGGGCTGCTAGGGCGCTACATTTAGCCCTAAGCAAGAGCTCAACTCGTTTGTGAAGGGAGGTGAGCAAGAATGTCCGTGCAGTCAGAGAGTAAGGCCTCAAGGAAGGCGGGTATACAGGAGTTAAGAATGATAGATTATGAGAGATGCATGGGGTGCGGCACATGTGAAGCTGTCTGCGGCTTCATTCATGATGACAGACCCTACATAAAGCTCTATGAGCTATACCCCGGCTTAGTGAGGCCAATATCCTGCTTCCACTGCAGCAAGGCACCCTGCATTGAGGCATGCCCGACAGGAGCCATGAGCAGGGATCCAGAGACTGGGGCCGTTTACGTCGAAACAGCGCGGTGCATTGGCTGTATGGCGTGCCTTTACGCCTGCCCCTTCGGCATACCGGAGTTCTCCAGGGTATCAAACACCGCAACCAAGTGCGACCTGTGCCGCAAGCTAATGCATGAGGGCTTAAGGCCAGCATGCGCAGCAATGTGTCCCGCAGAGGCAATAATCGTCGCACCACCTGAAGAGATAGGAAAGGAGGTTAGAGTAAGGGTTCTCAAGAAAATGGTTTTACCTAAACTTGAAGCGCTTGAGGAAAGCCGTAAGTAAGTACCCTTAAGCGACGAGGAGAACCATCATGAATGTGTCACCAACATACGATACGCTTAGATATGTAGTAATAGCGGTCTCGGCTACCACTGTGCTGGTCGGGTCATACGTAGGTTGGAGACACAAGACGGTGGGAGCGTCTCTGCGTTCGGCAGGGTATTTACTGCTAGCGTCCCTACCCCTTATATCCACGTACCTTTTTGGGGCTCCCTCCTCTATTCGGCTTGTTTCTTACCTTATGATCTTCGTAGCTTCAACCATATCGCTAATAGTCTCACTGTATACAGCCTCATATGTCAAGAAATACGGTACTAACTCCCTCCAGCTATTGATTGACGCGTTTGCCCTCTCAATAATAGGTGTATTCATGGCTAACTACTTGCTTGAGTTCGTGTTATTCTGGCTACTTGCGGAGGCCATAGGCTTCTTCGTGATAGCGTATGACGCCCTAATAGGTAGGGAAACAAGGGCTTGGCGGGCTGGCCTAAGGTACTTAGCGGTCTCAATGATCCCTGCCGACGTGGGCTTAATGACGTTGCTAGCACTAGCTGGCCTAGGTAGAGCCGTCACCATACCGATATTTAGCCTAGGCCTCGACCTAAGTAATCAAGTAATAGTGACGCTAGTTGCGTTAGGCTTCATGGCTAAAGCAGCAATAGCTCCTCTCCACTTCTGGCTAGCTGATGCACATTCCATAGCGCCAGCACCTGGTTCCGCATTACTCAGCGGCGTCATGGTCAAGATGGGTGTTTACGCATTACTGGCACTTCCCTACATGGCTAATGTGCTGTCCAGCACCTACTGGGTCGTGCTTGTTGTCTTCGGCGCTATCACAACGATCTACGGGGGTTTACAGGCGCTGGTACAGAGCGACATAAAGAGGATACTCGCGTACAGTACCATATCGCACACCAGCGAGATGGCGATGCTTATAGGTCTCTTCCTGCTCTCAGGGAATGACGTGTTCTTTGCTGCCGTCATAGCATACATGATTGCCCACGCTCTCTACAAGGCCAGCCTTTTCATGGACTCCGGCTTTATAGAGTTCCACTTCCACACAAGGGACATTAATAAGTTAGGGTTCGTGTCCAGGATAGCGCCAACCGAGACTCTAGCGGCGCTACTAGCGGTAATGTCGTTGATAGGTATTCCGCCCACCATGGGTTTCCTAGCAAAGCTGATCACGCTCCTCGCCATAGCGAACAACATAACGTTCGGCATGGTTTACATTGGTGCGCTGGCAGTGATCCTTGCTGGCATGATATTAGCATTAGGTTATGGTGTAAGGTACTTACTTGTTCACTTAGGCTCCATGGAGAATCCTAAGGCTGAGAAGCCGGAGAAGATCGAGCATGTCATGAGTGAAGCGGTGATGGCTACAGCAGCCCTAGGTCTAGTGCTACCGCTGGGGTTAGCCCCCATAGTAGTGAGTAGGTTAGAGATGCCCGTGCTATACCTAGTGCTCAGTGTGACGCTAATAATTGTTATTGCGATCCTGGTGGCATTAAATGATATACTTAAGAGAGGAAGGAAACATATTCCTTGGTTAGGAGGGGCGGCGCCGTGAGTCATGTCCGTGCTAACTTACTTTACAGGTTATTCAGGCACGTTAATAAGATGCTAGCTAAGACAGCTCCCCTCTCTAGGTCTCTCAGGAAGGCTCTTTTAGAGCTGGCTCGAGAGGAGGATAAGTCCAAGGAGAGAAAGGGCTCCTCATTACTTGAGAGGATCGTTAACCTTCCTGGCAGGTGGGAAGGTCTTGAGTACTGTGTTGTTAACGTTTTACGAGGCACGGCTAGGGGAATAACGTCCTTCCAGAGATCCATTGAGAAGTCGTTTGCCCTTGCATCCCTACTCGCTGGTGTTCTAACGGTTGTTAGCTTAATGGTCTTGGTGGTAGTGCATGTATCTTGAAATGAAAATACTCTTGGCAACCACCCTAACGGTTGCCGGGGTAGTGCTCGCCCCAATATATGATTCGCTAGAGCGGAAGATCAAGGCTAGGTTACACTCTAGGGTCGGCCCACCAATACTCCAAACGTGGTACGACGTGCTTAAGCTACTGGCGAAGGAAATAGTAATACCTGATGGAGGATGCTTTACTGCCGCCGTAGTACTTATGGAACTGTTTCTCTCGATAGCCCTACTAGTGACTGTGAATTTCCTGTTATTCTTCCAGTCACTAATGGTATACGTCCTTGTCGCTGTCTTCATATCAGCGTTAAGTGCCGTAACGTTAGTGAAGTCCGTGACGCAGAACAACCTATTCTCAGTTATAGGCGGCTTTCGTGAGTACTCGGTGGTACTTAGTGCAGAGCCTTTCCTCATACTACTCATATTATTAATAGGAGCTAGGGGTGCGACTGACTTAAAGAGCCTGATCGGCTTAGCGCCTGTAGCGTTAACAGCATACGTCATGACCGCACGAATACCATTCGACATAGCTGAGGCCGAACCCGAGATAGCCTCGGGAATAATGATAGAGCTATCAGGGCCTCTCCTAGCCGCTAACGAGTTATCCCTCCTAATACGTAGGTACGTTATGGCTTCACTACCAGCATATCTTTTCCTCCCATGGTTTATTGCGAATCCCATACTGAGGGTCGGGCTGGGGCTCGCCTTAACGTTACTAACCTGGATCATCTTCGCCGTCGTAGCTGTCTTACTGGGCAGGACTAGGGCTGCCGTGGTGCTTAAGGGAACCACGGCAGCCACCCTTGCGTTAACCTTACTATTCATAATTATGGAGAGTGTTCCCTATGGGTGAGCAGAGCAGGTACCTACCGGAATGCCCTGAAAAGGGTGAGGTAGTACGCAAGCTTACTGAGGAGTATGGCGGACACGTGATCTTCTCCCGAGAATCTGAAGTTTACGTTGAGGTGCCACGACACGCGCTAAAGAATGTTGCTAAGTACCTCTACAGCTCGGGAGCGTTCTTGAAAACCTGCGCGGCCGTTGATGAACGCCCACTCAACCGTTCTTTCGCGCTGTACCACATATTCGGCATGGATTCGAAGGGCTATGATGTAATAGTGAAAGTAAGTGCTCCGGAGGATGATGCCTGGGTGCCCAGCATAGTTGATGTGGTTCCGGCAGCGGATTGGTGCGAACTTGAAGCACGCGACATGATAGGCATCGAGCTCAGGGGTAGGAGGCTAGTTCGCAGACTAGTCCTTCCGGAAGACTGGCCTGAAGACATACACCCGCTTAGAAAGGACATTCCCCATAACTTCAGGCCACCGTCGGTTAAGGCCAAGTCCGAGTTCCGCCCACCTGAGAGAGGCATACCTATAGGGCCGTACCATCCAGTGCTTCACGAACCTGAGTACTTCGAGCTCCTTGTTGAGGGCGAAACGGTAGTTGATGCTTACTATAGGGGATTCCACATACATAGGGGTATCGAAAAGCTAGGTGAGTCCCCGAGATTCACGTACCAGAAGATACCGTTCTTAGCTGAGAGGATTTGTGGTATATGCGGGTTCGTACACTCAACCTGCGCCATAATGGCTATGGAGAAAGCCGCCGGGATCAGGGCGCCAGAGAGGGCTGAGTTCATTAGGTCAATCGTGCTCGAGCTTGAGAGGATTCACAGCCACCTGCTCTGGGTCGGTGTCGCAGCACACGTCCTGGGTTACGATGCGGGCTTCATGCATACGTGGAGAATTAGAGAGCCAGTAATGATTCTCTCCGAGCTCGTGACGGGTAGTAGGAAGACATATGGCTTAAACTTAGTGGGTGGCGTCAGGAGGGACATAAATAAGGACAAGATAGAGAAAATCGTGAAGACCCTAGATAAGCTTGAGAAGGAGTTCAAGGAGTTAGCTAACCTTCTGGTCTCCGTGCCTCAGATACGTAAGAGGGCGCAAGGCACTGGCGTACTGACTAGATCTGAGGCTAGGGCTTTAAGCGTTGTCGGGCCAGTGGCGAGAGCTTCGGGCCTCTACCGCGATATCAGGAAAGACTACCCATACCTAGCGTATAAGGAGGCATCCTTCAAGATCCCGCTCTACACGGAAGGCGATAACCTAGCTAGGGTACTCGTTAGGGTGGAAGAAGTCTTCGAGAGTATCAACATAATAAGACAGCTACTAGACAAGCTACCCGGAGGCCCCATAATGCATGAGAAGTGCTCAGCAATAATTCCCGTAGACGAGCTAATACCTCCTGGGAAGTATGCCGTAGCTGCTGCTGAAGCACCGCGCGGCGAGGACGTCCACTTCCTAATGACTGGGGAAGGCAGACCCTACAGGTGGAAGGTTAGGGCCCCCACCTACCAGAACATACCTGCGTTAAGGCCTATGCTTAGGGGCGATCCCTTAGCCGACGCACCATTAACGATCGCCAGCATAGATCCTTGTTTCTCATGTACCGACAGGGCCCTCGTAATTGACGTGAAGACCGGGAGGGCCCGAACAATTAAGCTATGGAATGGAGGTGTTGGCACGTGTCAATTATGAAGCTATTTAGCATAGCGGCTAAGGCTAAGGTAGTCACTAGGAGGTACCCATTCGAACCCCCAGTGATTACTGAGGAGTTCAGAGGCAAAATCAAGGTCGACCCAAAGCTTTGTTGGGGTTGCGGAGTATGCACCAGGATATGCCCGCCTAACGCCTTAACCCTTAAGGAAGAAGAGGATGGCACCCTAGTGCTTTCCTACTTCATGGGTAGATGTATATTCTGCGGCATGTGCGCCGAGGTATGTCCGCGGGAAGCAATAACAGTTACGAAGGAGTTTGAGCTTGCATCGCTGACTGCGGAAGACCTGGTTAGGGACGTCAAACACGAGGTGATCAGGTGTAGGATTTGCGGGCGCGTCATAGGTCCTGCCGTAGAGATGAAGGAAGCAACTAAGAGCGTTGGTGGTGAGAAAGTCAAGTACTATGACCTCTGCCCTGAGTGCCGTAAACTCATGGTTGCTCGTGGGATAATAACTAGGTTGGGTGTTAGGCCTTGAGTGAGGATGGCTCGAAGCTCCTGGCTAAGGCGTTCGCTAGGCTGAAGAGGAGCATATGGGTGTTTCACCTCAACACGGGTTCGTGTAATGGTTGTGACATAGAGGTTCTGGACGCGTTAACACCTTACTTCGACGTCGAGAGGTTCGGCATAAAGCTAGTTGGTTCCCCAAGACACGCTGATGTCTTTCTCATGACGGGCCCAGTCACTCGTGAGACCTTACCCAAGGTGTTGAGGGCTATTGAATCTATGCCCAGACCTCGCCTGATCCTCGCCTTAGGTTCCTGCGCGTGTGGGGGCGGGATCTGGTGGGACACGTATTCCACATTAGGCGGATATGGGAAACTTAAGGAAGTACTGGAGGAGAGAGGCATTGTGGTTGACCGCGTGGCGTATGTCCCAGGATGCCCCGTTAGACCTGAAGCAATAATTTACGGTGTTCTCGTACTTTTAGGTGCTGTGAAGCAGAAGGTCAGGTATGAGGAGGTTAAGGCTGGTGATTGAGGAGCACGTCCTTGTCCTGACCTGCAAGGTAGTGCCTAAGGCACTGAGGACCTACAGGCACTTTGAAGCCGAGATAGCTGTGTGTAGGAGAGCCACATGTCTTAGCCTTGAGGAACTCCCTGACGAGATCGTTAGAAAGCTCCGCCTCACTGGCGGAATGGTAATTACATCCATGCCTAAGTGGGGCGCCAATATCCTCCCTCCGTTTAAGGAGGGTTCAGAATATCTTAGATTAGTGCTTAGTGAAGAGTGCTGACCAATGGTTTCCATGTTAGAGAATTCAATAACATCCTTAACTTCCCGATGAGAAGAGTGAGGGTAGTGAACCGAAGTACGTTGTGATTACAGTTAACCATATTAGAAGGGCGTAGTTAACTAGTGCTACTGCAGCTAAAGCGTCGGAATCACCGAAGATCTCAGACTTAAGACCCACGAATATTCCTGATAGCCCCGAAAACCATGTTAACGCAAACGTCGCGCCTTCACCCATCAATGTCATTACCTTCTCATTTGCTAACGTTACCCCGATCACGTTAGCTAGCGAGTACTTCCAGTACACAGGTATCCCGACTATCGAGGTTAGAGTGTAAGCGTAAACGAAGAGGGAGAAAGCCGTCGCTATTACTGCCGAAGCCAGACCCACGAGGTTCCCTTTACCTCTGACAGCCCATAGCGCCGCATAAGCTATGGTTGACGCGTAGATCCCGATCTTAATGTAGTCCCATAGCGCATTCGAGTACGCTAGGAACGGGAGCCTCCATGGTAGCTCAACGTTCCTACCAACTATGTGGAAGCATGCCATGAATATCAGGAAGAGTGTTGCGCCCGCAACCGCATCCCTAGCGTTCCCCAAGAGAGTAACACCATTTAATTTACTAATTTTAGAGGTATATAACAACGCAACCACTGAAGCTAAAACACTGAACAATAGAAAGTGCACACAACACACAAAGATCCCTCATAACGTATGCTTCTAGGATTCCTGAAAACACAATACCACTAAATCACCCTCACTTAACGTGAGGTCACACCAATTATTCGGAATAACCTTCACGAAGGATGCACCAATAAAGAAGGCTACGCCGTGAACCCGAACACCATTAAGTACCGGACGAAGCCTTCGCGACAGCACGACATGCACGTAAGGGCCTGAGGAAAAGTCTACCTGACCAGCAACCGCTTGATTAACCAGCACGCTCGAACCAGCGCTTATAGGGCCGCAGCCATGGCTACATAGTAGTATAATTCCTGCGTGCCCGTAGTGAGGGATCCCTCCCTCCATAACGCCTAACGAGTTGCCAATGTCAGCAATCAATGCAGGTAACGTACATACTTTGCCAGAGCACGGCTTAAGGATCACGTACTTGTCCCTCACAACTAAGTCAACAACGTACCTCTGCTGTTGCACCAGATCTAGGCGCATATTATTCCTTAGGAAATTCACTAGGTCGCCCCGAATGCTTAGCTTAACGCCTCCCCTAGCCCCAACGAAGCTCTCGCTTGACCTAACCTCTAGGTGAAGATGAGGGTCAGTCCACCTGAGAAATGTGGGGCTCCACACTAACTCACCTAGCGGGTCCCCTACGTAGACCGACTCACCCGCGTTTAGGTACGGCTTAACGTGAAGGATCCTGACGTAGGCATCACCGCTTTTGAACCCAAGCACGTGCTCGCCACCAATTACCTTATGAAAGAGTAACTTCCCTTCAATAGGTGATAGGGCCTCACGCTCTCCCCTAGGCGGGTACATGTCGATCGCGGCTAAGCGGTGATGAGCGTAGTACGGGCTGTTAGTGAAACTCAAGTAGTGGCGCTTAGGTAACCATACCTCAATACCAAGCGCCTCGCATGCCTTAATCCCCGTACTTCCTCCCCTCCATAGTGACATGGTTAAGATATTTAGGGGGTTCCCACTATGGTGTGTCGGTGTTGCCTATTGTGTTGCGTGTGTATAACACGCTAAGCAGGGAGGTAGAGGTTTTCGAGCCCTTCGAGTCCGGACTGGTTAAGATGTACGTATGCGGCCCAACAGTCTACGACTACAGCCACTTAGGGCATGCTAGGACGTACGTGGCGTTCGACGTAATCAAGCGGTACTTAAGGTTGAAGGGGTATGACGTCATACACGTACAGAACATCACGGACATAGACGATAAGATCATTAGGAAGGCTAACGAGGAGGGCGTCTCATGGAGGGAGATAGCTGACAGGTACACCAAGGACTACCTAGAGGGGCTGGAGAAGCTGAACATACATGTCCACATACACCCACGCGTCTCTGACCACATACGCGAAATAATAGAGTTCATTCAAGCCCTCATAGATGCAGGCTACGCCTACGTAGCTCCATCCGGCAGCGTGTACTTCGACGTAGACAAGTTCGACGACTACGGGAGGCTAAGCGGGAGGTTATCGAAGGAACTGTGGGGGCAGGAGGAGGGCTTCGTTAAGGAGAAGAAACACCCCTACGACTTCGCGCTATGGAAAGCCGCTAAGCCTGGGGAGCCGTGGTGGGAATCACCCTGGGGTAAGGGCCGGCCTGGATGGCACATCGAGTGCTCCGTTATGAGCTCGAAGTACTTGGGTAAGCGCTTTGACATCCACGGCGGCGGTCAGGACCTCATATTCCCGCACCACGAGAACGAAAGAGCTCAGAGCGAGGCGAGGTTCGGTATTAGGCCATGGGTGAAGTACTGGCTCCATACAGGCATGTTCAGGTTAGGCGGAGAGAAGATGAGTAAGAGCTTAGGCAACATCGTGACCCTCAAGGAGGCGTTCAAGAAGTGGAGGCCTGAGGTCATAAGGCTATTCTTCGCCACACTGCACTACAGGAAGCCCGTGGAGATGACGGAGGAGTCCCTCAAGCAGGCTGAGAGGTCCTTCAGCAGGTTAGTAAGTACAGTGGAGCTCCTGAAGAAGCTCATGCAGGAGATCGAGCCGGACCACTCACTCGGTAAGAAGCAGCTACGCGTGCTCAACGCGATAAGCGAGGCGAGGAAAGGGTTCTACGAGGCCATGGACAGTGACTTCAACGCGAGTAAGGCGTTCGCCCACGTATATGAGTTAACCACCGTAGTATTCAGGGATCTCAGCCAGAAGCCCTTCGCGGCAGGGGTGCTGAGGGCTTGGGAAGTACTGAGGGAGTTCAACGAGGTTCTTGGGGTGCTCGACAAGTACTTCGCTGGCGGTGAGGGAAGTGACGAGTTAGTGCGTAAGCTCGTGGACTTAATAGTGGAGGTAAGGCAGGAATTCCGCAGGAGGAAGGAGTGGGAGATTGCCGACAGGATACGCTCTGAGTTAGCGGCGCTAGGCATCAGGTTAATGGACAAGAAAGACATGACTGAGTGGATCATGGAAAGGTAGTCCCGCCTTCACCTTGGTTCCTAGAAAGAATTTTACCAGTCACACACAGATTTTTACGGTCGCGCGAATGCTTAAAGGTGTGAACGTTACAGTATTAGCGCTCGTGCTGGTAATATTCGTAGTTATTTCCGTGCTCTGGGCCCCTCCCCTCGTAGAGAAACCCATCACAACCACGACCTTCATCGCCCCGATAATAGGTTCAACCACACCACACATACCGGAGCAAGAGGAGAGAGTCACCACGACTACCGGGTTACCGACAGGCAAGAATAATGTTAGTATACCGTGGATACTTAAGGTGAAGCCACCTAAGGTCAGACCTAAGATCAGCTTCCTTCAAGCCCTAATAGGCAGGGTTAAGGGGTTCTTCGCATGGCTCTCCAGCCTCTTCACCCTCCCGTCAGAGCAACCGCGCAACACAACAGCACCCAGCGAAAATAGGGAGAGCTTCCTCCTACCCGCAACATTAATTGCTTCGGCCACGCTAGCGGTTCTCGGCGCCTACGTCATGGTAATCAGAAGGAGAGCCTCGAAGGGGAGGAACGTAGTCGTGATTAGGAGACGCGTGCGTAGGGGCGGGATCGAGGAGGGTAAGGAACCCAGGGAGTTAGGCGTGAGCTCCCCGGAGAACGAGCTAGTGAAGGCCATTAAGGTGCTGGCCACTAGGCTAGGGAAGATGACGGGACGTAAGCCCGACATAATAACTCATAGGGAGGTTCTCCGGCTAGTTAAGAAGCACTGGAACGAACTCAGCGGGGATCTCAAAGTAAGCGCCGTGAACGCAGTCTACTACTATGAGCTATGGCGCTTCGCCGGTAAGGAGCTGAGGAAGGAGTGGCTTGAGGAGGCTAGGAGGGTTGTGAGGAGCGCTGGTGGTGGGAATGAACCTGCTGCTTGATTTGCTTGCATCGGTCGTGGCGCTCGTTACCCTGTATAGGGTGATAGTGTTCCTCTTGAGTAAGTGTTGCTTTACTCAAGCTAAGCCTCTTACCAACATCGTTATTCAGCCTCCACTGGGTGATGACTTCCTCTCGGTCGTAGGTAACCCTAAGGCTATTTGGAGGTATGCTGCGCTGAAGTACGTTGAGGTGCTAGGTGAGTTAACTGGGGTGACGCTAGTGAGTAGGGGCATGATGTATTCCGTGGGGCCCGCCATGAAGGCTAAGATATTG
>Ga0256842_1000420_pt1 | contig 37465 bp, 33 predicted proteins | sample 4559240metaG_FD_185973 | JGI IMG/M metagenome (GOLD analysis project Ga0256842, IMG submission 185973) | Hydrothermal vent microbial communities from Guaymas Basin, Mexico - 4559-240 | ecosystem: Environmental > Aquatic > Marine > Hydrothermal vents | place: Mexico: Guaymas Basin | collected...
AAAAATGGCAAAAATACAAAATTTTTTCCTTTTTTCTTGGCTTCTCTGTGTGGCTTGTCTTCTGTCTTTTACTTCTCAAGCAAATAATCTAAAAAGGGTTCTTATTATTCAAAGCTATGGAAAAAACAATCCTTCCAGCAAGCCTCAAGAAGAAGGTATTCGGGAGGTACTTCAAAGATCTGGGTTAAATCTACAAATAAAGACCTTTTATATGGATACAAAAAAACGCTATATCACGCCAAAGGCCATTGCCCAAAGGGGTAAACTTGCACGCGCAAAAATCCTCAAATGGCGACCAGATGTAGTAATAGTCATTGATGATAATGCCTGTAAGGAAGTAATGTTAAAGATGATAGATACTCCTTATAAATTTGTCTTTAGTGGCATGAATATGCCGCCTGAGGTATATAACAAACAAGTGCGGTTTATGGAATCGCGCCAACACCCAGGACATAACGTTACAGGCGTGTTTGAAAAGCTATATATCACCGCTTCTGTCAAAATTGCCCAGGAAATTTTACCCCATTTAAAAAAGGCATTTCTTTTTGTAAGTACTTCACCTACAGGCAAGGCCCTCAAGCAAGCTGCTTTATATGAATTACGAAACAACCCCGTTCCTCTAGAAATAAAACAAGTCGCTACCCTTAAAGAATATGCCGCTTTGTTAGCACAATTAAACAAAACCTATTCTCCGCAAGAGGCCATTATCATACCTATTCTTGACCGGCTTAAGGCCGAAAAGAAGGTTTTTAACCTTCTTGAAGTTGTAGATTTCACCTTAAGCCATAATCGTCTACCAGAAATAGGCGGCACTTTATCTATGGTAGAAAGGGGCTGTTTTGGCACAGCTGCCTTGAACTTTAAACAAATGGGCAAACAAGCAGGAGAAAAGGCAGTGTTGGTTTTAAAAGGAACCCCACCAGGAAATATACCGATTGAAGATGCCAGAGGTTATAAAATTGTGATCAATCTGAAGCGAGCAAAGGAGTTAGGTATTAAAATTCCCTTTACGTTTTTAATCTCTGCAGACATTATCTTAGGGGGAGAAGAATTATCAAAATAGGACATTTTCCTAAATACATTTATATCTGTATTTTGGTCATAATTATTCTCTTTGGCATCCTTCAGTTTTTTGAGTATAAAAAGGGTTTACATCAGATAGCTCAACGGTTAGACTTTTTTTTAACCCTCAAGTTAGAAAAACTAAAGGAAGGATTTACAAAAGATATAGACAACATCGCTTTACCACTTCAGGTAGGCCTAAAAGACATTTATGCCCTTTATCCCTTCCCCCCTGTTCTTTTTTCTGTTTTTTCCCGGTTTCAAAAGCATTTACCTTTTAAAACAGTCTTCTTTATTGATGATAAAGGGCATATTGTAATGCCTGCTTTAAAAGGGAAGGTTCCAATCTTCCAAACCATTCCATTAAAAGATTTTGCACAAACATCTTCTTTTTTAAAACAGTTAGAAAAGGCCAAATTAAGCAAAAAAATGAATTTTTATATTATGTATTTACCCTTCTTTCACCGGACCGAAGAAAAATGGGTAAAAAAGCCTTTTTTAGCCTTAATTGTTCCTGTATTTTCTCCTTATTCTAAAAAATATTTAGGGGCAGGCGTTGGTATCTCAGATTTAGAAACAATCTTAGAAGGAAGACTAAAGGCTTTACTTACTTTTTCTCCTAAAGTTGTGCCTTTTGTTTTAGATGAAAATAGAAGACTACTCTATCATCCCAACAAAAAAATTATCTATTTGCCTATAAAAGAAATTGCGAAGAAATTGCCTCCTGCTTATGCTAAAAATTTAGAAAAAGTTTTTGAAAAAACCTTTTATAAGATAAAAAAACAAAAATGCTTTAAGGGAGTAGTACAGACTTATTTATGTAATGCAGAATTTACCAAATTTTACCCAGTGCGCATTGTTTATACTACTTTTATTCTCCCAGACGGTAGATATTGGATTTTGGGAAGTTATTATCCTATTTTTCTTATAAAAAAAGAATTTTTTTCTCTTATCTGGAAAAACTTAGTTTTGAGCATTTTTATCTTTGTCATTTTAGTTGGGATTTTATGGTTTACTAACCGTTTTTATACGAGGGCCTTTGTCTTTATTTCACGTCTTCAACAGGCAATTGAGAACTTAGCTGACCCCTTTGTGGTTACAGATATGGATGGACGGTGTATATATTTCAATAAGGCGTTTGAAAAACTAATAGGAAGAACAAAACGGGGGGAACGATTATGTATGATAGACCCTGCTTGGGGTATGGGAAAGATACCTCAATGGCATAAAAAAATGCTTAGAGCTGTAAGAGAAGGAAGATGTTATGAATTGTTGCGATATAAAGTTCAAACTTTAAATGGCAACTTCTTCTATATACGGGTTACTTTTTCTCCTATTAAAGATAAAAGCGGCAAACCTGTATATGTAGCCATTGACTTTAACAATATTACCCAACAGGTTAAATTGGAAGAAAAATTAAAGAAATATAATGAGGAACTAGAAGAAGTTATCGCTAAGAGGACAAAAACATTAATAGAAAGAGAAAAACAATACAGGGAAATCTTTGAAAATAAATTGATAGGTATTTTTATTATTAACCCTACAGGTCAATTTCTCATGTATAACCAAACTTTTAAAACCATAAGTGGATATACAGATGAAGATCTGCAAGAGCTGAATTTTAAAGAAATGTGTTCTCCAAGCGAGAGAGCAGCTTTGGAAAAATTATTTCAAGACTGCCTAGAGAAAGGCAATGTGTTTTATCGGGAGGTCAAATTCTTTCGTAAACCAGGAAATACCATTTTTGTAGATTTATTTTTACAAGTAACTCAATATAAAAGGGAAACGGCCTTATTAGGTTTCCTTTACGATGTTACGCAGCGTAAGGCGTTAGAAGAAAAGCTGCGTGAGCAGGATAGAATTGTTATTTTGGGTGAAATGGCCGCAGGTGTAGCCCATGATATTAATAATATGCTTATGGTGATAGTAGGTAACTTAGAACTCGCTAGCCATTTTATTAAAGATAATCCTAAACAGGCTCATGTTTATTTACAAAAGGCCATAAACGCTGTTCAAGAGGGAGAAATCATTGTCCGTCGCCTTTATGCCTATGCGCATAAGAAACTACAAGCAACAGAGATAATTTATAACCTAAATGAAATTCTTCAAGACACGGTGAAGTTAATGCAACCCTTCTGGAAGACAACGGCAGAACGAGAGGGCAAAGAAATCATCATTAAAGAAGATTACGGCAAAGTAGGTCCGATAGTTGGGAATAAGGCCGAATTGAGAGAAGTATTTGTTAATCTAATTAAAAACGCCATAGAGGCCATGTCAGATGGAGGTAAAATTACAATTAAAACATGGCAAGAAGACAATAGAAATTGCATTATGATTAGAGATACGGGCCATGGTATTCCTGAGCCGATAAAATCAAAAGTTTTTGAGCCGTTTTTTACCACCAAAGGGAAAAAAGGGACTGGACTTGGCCTGTCTATAAGCTTAGGTATTGTGCGGGCCCACGGGGGAGAAATGCATGTAGAAAGTCAAGAAGGAAAGGGGACAACTTTTTATATTTATTTGCCCATCGTCGTTCCAGAGTTAATCTCGGTTTATAAAGAAAAACCAACTTCCGTCTTGCCTTCTACTTCTCAGGCCAAAAAGAAGATCTTACTTGTAGACGATGAAAAAGAAATTTTAGAAGTTCTTTCTGAACTTTTAACTACTTTAGGTGTTGAAGTCATAAAAGCCAGTCTTCCCTCTAAGGCCCTAGAGTTGTTTCAAAAACATCAAGACAAAATTGGAATAGTTATCACTGATCTAGGCATGCCTGAAATCAGTGGCTTTGAATTAGCAGAAAAATTAAAAAAGATAAATCCATCTATTCCTATTGTTCTTCTTACCGGTTGGGGAGCCACGATTAGCCCCCAGGAGAGAGCACGGTATAAAATTGAAGAAATCCTTACAAAACCTGTTACTTTAGATACCCTTAAGCAAGTTCTAGCCAAATATGACTTTAACTAAGAGCCGTGCTTGTCATCCTTTATAAAAGGTGATAACATCTTGTAAAAAGGAGTTTTTTATGCCTGTTTTTGTCTGGGAGGGGAAAAACGCTGAAGGTAAGGTTGTCAGGGGGGAAATAGAAGCGCCCAATCTGGGCATGGCCCGGTTTGCCCTTAGACGGCAAGGAGTTGTCCCTACTAAGATCTACCAGAAAAAAAAGACATTAACTACATATTTCTCTTTTCTTCAAAGCGTAAAGAACAAGGAAATTCTTATCTTTATCCGCCAGCTTGCGGCTATGATTGGTGCAGGTGTGCCCTTAACCAGGGCCCTGGATGTACTTCAAGCTCAACAAAAAAACAAATATTTTAAAGAAATTATCCAACAGATTAAAACGGATGTAGAGACCGGTTCTTCTCTGGCCGATGCCCTTAAAAAACATCCTAAGGTTTTTGATGAACTTTTTATCAATATGGTAGCAGCAGGTGAAACAGGTGGTGTATTAGAATTGGCCTTAAATCGTGTAGGCGAGTATAAAGAAAAGACTGAAGCTTTAAGAAAAAAAGTCAAAGGTGCCATGGTTTATCCATCCATAGTGCTAGGACTTGCCGTTTTAATCACAATAGGCCTTTTAACCTTTGTGGTGCCCAAGTTTGCCGCTATGTTTGCTGATTTTGGTAGCGCCTTACCTGCTCCTACACAGTTTGTAATCAATTTGAGTAATTGGCTTAAACAAGATTATGGTTATCTAATCGGAGGCATCATTATATTTTTTGTTCTTTTAAAATTGATAAAGAAGACAGAAAAAGGACATTATGCAATTGACAAACTTATGTTGAAACTTCCTGTGATGGGAGATTTACTTAGAAAAACAGCCGTTGCCCGTTTTTGCCGCACCTTATCTACTATGCTTCAAAGTGGTGTGCCTATTCTTGAAAGTCTCACCATCGTGGCCAAAACGACAGGCAATAAAGTGCTGGAAAGGATTATGTATCAAATTAGAGATCAAGTAAGCAAAGGACAACCTTTGGCTATACCCATGGAGCAAGCCAAAATTTTCCCTCCCTTGGCTGTGCAAATGACGGCCGTAGGGGAAGAAACAGGGGAACTTGAAAATATGCTTTCTAAAGTAGCTGACTTCTTTGAAGAAGAAGTAGATGCCGCGGTGGAGGCATTAACTTCTATGATTGAACCATTTATGATGGTTTTTCTTGGAAGTCTAATTGGAGGATTGGTAATGGCCCTTTACCTTCCCATCTTTAAGCTTGGGAGCGTGGTTGGTGGATAAGACGTGTATTAAATGTGGCAGGTGCCTAGCGGTTTGTCCAGTATACAAGGCCACCGGTCAGGAAAGGCTTTCTCCTCGCGGGAAAAATAGCTTAATTGAGTTATTTCAAGAGGGGTTATTACCCTCGTCTTTGTCTTTTCGCAAAACCCTTAGTGCCTGTATCTTATGTGGTCAATGTACAGAAAGATGTGTGTTAAGTATTAACACACCGGATAGAATCCACAAATTAAGAACATCTTTCTGGCCCCAGCAAAAAAGGCATCTTTATCGTGCTTGGCTAGCCGAACAACTGTTAGCGTCTTTTCATAAAGAGCTGGGTATATGGCTTCGTTTTTTAGTCCTTTTAAACCAAATAAAGCCGTTACCTATTTCCCCTGCTCCCAAACCTTTCTTAAGTCAAATTTCATCTTCTTCACCATCTCCATCTTCAATTGCGATTTTTGTCGGTTGTGGGGTAAATTTTATTTATCCCTCTCTAGGTCAGAAGTTAATCAACATCTTAACTGCACTCAATCATCGGGTTGCCATTCCTCAAGAACAGACCTGTTGTGGTCTTATGGCCTATACCCTTGGAGATATGCAGACAGCCCTTAAATTGGCCCAAAAAAATATCGCCGTTTTCTCCCAGCTTAACCCAGAAGCGATCATCACGCCTTGTGCTTCTTGCTATCATCATTTAAAAACTTTTCCTCCCTATCAGGAAGCCGGTATCAGTGCAAAGGTAGTAGAAATAAGTCAGTTTTTGGTAAATAAAAATATTCCCCTAGCTTCTCTCTCTGAAAAGATTACCTGGCACGACCCTTGCCATTTGCGTTTTCATCACCAAATATGGAAGGAACCAAGGACATTATTAAACCGCGCTGGTCATTTTGTTGAAAGTAGCCCACAAGGACAGTGTTGTGGTCATGGTGGCAGTTTTGCCCTTAATTTTCCGGACCTTTCTAAAGAAATTTTTAACAGAAGAAAAAAGGCCATAGAAGAAAGCAAAGCAAAATTTATTTTTACCAGTTGTATGGGTTGCCTTATCCAACTCCAGCTCCACCTAGGGAAGGAACGTGTAAGGCATATCTTGGATATCTTTGCGTGAAGTGTTGTGTTTTTTTTATCTTTGGCTCCTTGGGCAGAAACTTCTTTATAACCCCATCTAACTGATCCAAAAGCTTAATAAGCGTTTCTATTACACTCCTTTCTACCAAAGAAAGATCAGGATTCTTCTTTATCTCCTTTAATTCCTCTTTCCATTTTACTATCTGCTTATGCATATCCTTTAAAAAATCACCAAAAACAGGTCTTTGTTGTGCCTTTGTCTGAAAGGGTAAAAAGAGGAATATACCCACCACAAGCAAGATCATTAATTGCCTTTCCATCCCCTTCCTCCAGTCTTAAAAGATCTCTTCGGTGCAAATAATCTCTTCTCTTCCTGGCCCGGTGGAAACCAAGACAATAGGCACTTCCACAAAGTCAGAGATAAATTTTAAATAATTCTTAGCAGCTATAGGTAAGTTCTCCAAATTTCTTCCTGACAAATCTTCTTGCCATCCCGGTAATGTTTCATATATTGGCTTACATTTTTCAATACCTGCCACTGAGGCTGGCAAGTAATCAATCTTTTTACCTTCATACGCATAGCCTACACAGACCTTAAGTTCTTCTAACCCCGTCAAGACGTCCAGTTTAGTAATGGCCAGCTTACTAACCCCGTTTAATCTGATGGCCTCTTTGACGACGACTAGATCCAGCCAACCACACCGCCGTGGCCTGCCAGTTGTAGAACCATATTCTCCTCCCTTATCCCGCAGATGATTACCAGTGGCATCCTGCAATTCGGTTGGAAACGGTCCCCCACCTACCCGGGTGGTATAGGCCTTGCAAACCCCTAAAACTGTATCCACGGCCGTGATCGGAAAACCTGCACCACTACAGACACTACTAGCAACTGTATTAGAAGAGGTTACATAAGGATAAGTACCATGATCAATGTCTAATTGGGTGCCTTGTGCCCCCTCAAAGAGGATGCTTTTGCCTGCCTCTTTAGCCTTCCACAAAAAACGAGGCACATTAGTAAGATAGGGCTTAAGCTCTTCTCCATAACGCAAATACGCCTCAGCCATTTCGTCAAAGTTTAACGGTTTAGCCTTAAGATATTGGGTAAGATAGAAGTTTTTTTCCTCTACCTTGGCCTTTAATTTTTCTAAAAAGCTTTCTCTATCTAAAAGCTCAACCATGCGAAAGCCTGTCCGTGTAGCCTTATCTTCATAGCACGGTCCAATCCCTCTGCCAGTTGTGCCAATTTTCCCCTTTCCCTTCTTTGCCTCCCGGGCTAGGTCAATGGCCTTGTGATAGGGCATAATCACATGGGCCTTTTCACTGATCAAAAGCCGCTCTGGTGTTACATCAATGCCCTTTTCCTTTAAATCTTTAATTTCAGTCAAAAGGACTGCGGGATCTATTACCACCCCATTTCCAATAGCACAGATCTTATGGAGATGAAGAATACCTGAAGGGATTAAATGAAGAATGTATTTCTGTCCATCCACCACGATCGTGTGTCCAGCATTATTTCCGCCTTGAAACCGTACAACCACATCAGCTGCCTGGGTAAGAAAATCAATTATCTTTCCCTTCCCTTCATCGCCCCATTGTAACCCTATTACTACTACATTTGCCATTTGTTTTCCCTCCTGTCTATTTGCCCAAAGCCCTAAGGATTGTCTCTGCAAAAGTAGGCGCAGCCTGTGGTCCATTAGCTGTAATAATAAGGCCATCTCTTTCTACTGGCCTTCCTGTATAAATAGCACCCGCAGCCTCTAACTGCCCTGCCTCTGATGGCCAAACCGTAGCCTTCTTGCCCTTTAAAACTCCAGCCTTGGCTAAAGTTACCGGAGCAATACAGATAGCTGCTACCACCTTATGTTTAGCCACGGCCTCTTTTATTAACTTATGGGCAATGGGATTATTCCAATATTCTGTCGCTCCAACTCCCCCAACAAAGATAATGGACGCATAATGATCAATATTTACATCCTTTAAAAGTAAATCTGGCTTATAAACGCCTCCCAACATACCTCTAGCGGTTGCCAAAGAGGAAGAAGCCACTTCTACCTTTATCCCGTGGCTTTCCAATATCCTTTTAGTCACAAACAGTTCCTCATCCCGAAAACCGTTATGGGCAATTACCATCACTACCTTAAGATCAGCCGCTCCAAGGATAGTTACTCCCCATAGGCAAAATAAAAGGGTTAAAACAAGTTGCTTCATCTTCCCACCTGTCTTTTTGTTTTAAATTACCTTGGGGTTTAACGGCTGTCAAGAAGAAAAGCCCTCCCCGTAAGGGGAGGGGATAGAGGCATTAGAAAAACCAGATAAGTTCTAAGGCGAGACGGATGGATTTATCGTTACAACGTCTGCCTTGGTCAGGAGTAACGTTTCTATTAATGGCGTCTAGGGCCGCGGTTACATCCTTAGCCCCAGCCCCTGGAAAGAGAACAGCCCCCTGGGCCTTAATCGTTACATTATGATAAACCTTGAAAGCAAGTTCATTATTCCATTCTATACCGATAAAACGATTAATATCGGCAGGCTGTCCTTTACTTTGCAGGGCGATGTTGATACCGTCAGTCGTTTGGAACCAGAGGAACATAACGTTACCTTTATAGCTCATCCAGGAAAGGGGCTTGGCCTTAAGGCCACCACCAAGCATGACAAGCCCTGGGTTATCTAAGTTACCGGTACCGGTAATACCACCACCATAGGCGCCAACCATACCCATCTGGGCAGGTACCATGCTGTAAAGGATTTGGCCTAAGACGGCATTGCCATCATAAACAATGCTAGCCTCGGTACCAAAGCGAGGTGTAAACCGATCAATACCTGTAACGGCCATAAAACCGGAGAATTTGCCATCCAGAGGATCGCTATCACCACCTACATAATAAAATCCCACATGCGGCTCAAACTGCTTCCAGCCTATTTGTTTAGACAGATCAAAGGCCACATCGGCATAAAGGGCATAGGCGCTAATATCAAGGTCTTTATGATCGTTGGTAAAATAAGAAGTACCGTAAACAGTATCATAAGTGCTTTTTAATGTACTATACCCATCCGCATCGCCCCAGTCATAGGCAATTTCAAAGACTGGCTTGAGAATACCAAATTGACCATATCCTTGCAGGCCGACAAAATGTCTAAAAACACGGCCAGGCACCTTATAAGTATTATATTCAAACACATAGAAACCTTCCAAGGTAAAATTAGGGATAATCTTATAGGCCAAATTACTCCTCAAAAGCCACCTATCGTCATCTATATCCTTAGAGGCCTTGCCAATGGCATTTTGAGACCCACGAAAATAACCAGCCTCTCCTTCTTTTTTCATCACAAAACCAATATCCCACTTCCAATTGTCCTTATGACCGTAGATGCCAAGGGTAGGATCATCATCACCATAGACCAAACCACCAGTGTGAATATCTACACCTTTGGCATCCCAGCCTATCCAAAAACGGGAATAAAGGGCGGGCACTTTTACAGATACGGCTAGTCTCTCAATACCAAACTGCTGGCTTTGCTTACCCAGGACAAAGTCTGTCCTGTCAACTGCAGAGGAGCTTAAAGTAGTATCCATCTCTAGGGCCATGTAAAAGTCCCAGGCATCACCACGGTTGGCGTTAAAGAAAAGGCGGTTTTCAGATCCAATATAATCGTCCTTAACCGCACCACCACGTTCGGTTAAATGGGCACGAGAGCTTAGGGCCCGGTAAGCATTTATATGTTTACTCGTACCAGAATCAATACCATCGTCTTTAAACAAAGATGGTCCCAAAAAACTTAGACATTGAGCATCTCCATTAAAAAAGTCATTATTGATATTGCCCAATCCAAAATCCCGATCATTTTCCCAGGTAGGAATAAATCTAACTTGTCCCCCAAAGCGCAAGGAAATATCTCCTTTAGTTACAATCTGAACCGTTCCAGGCCCAGCCTGCGCCAGACTAACCATGAGCGACCCAAACAGCAATACCAAACAAGCAATACTCCACTTTTTCATCCTCTACCCCCTTACAAAATAATTTTTTGAAAATTTGAAAAAATTTTCCTCTTTTCACCTCCTTTCATTAAATTTTTGACTAAAAGTTAACCAAAAATTTTGTCCCTCTTATCATAATCCTTGCAAAACAGCAACACGGCAACAAACTCTTCCACAGATAAACGGTTGATTAAATCGTTAAACGGTTATTGACAAAAGACAAACAAAGTAGGTATATAAAGAACATGCGTGAGCGGATAAAAAATATTTTTACAACAAGCATTGAAGTAAAAAGGCAAACAGTAAGTGAGTGTTTAGATAACATAATTTCCCTTACAGAAATGGTCATTAAGACCCTTAAAGCAGGAGGAAAAATTCTTCTCTTTGGCAATGGTGGCAGTGCCGCTGATGCCCAGCATATTGCCGCTGAGTTTGTCAATCGGTTTAAAAAAGACCGTCCTCCCCTCCCTGCCCTTGCCTTAACAACTGACACTTCGGTTTTAACCAGTATTGGCAATGATTATGGTTATGAACTGGTCTTTGTTAAACAGGTTGAGTCTCTGGGCAAACCTGGCGATGTTGCCTGGGGAATAAGCACAAGTGGCCGTTCGCCCAATGTCAATCTTGCTTTAAAAAGGGCTAAGGAATTGGGCTTAAAGACCGTTGCCCTAACCGGGGGTAACGGGGGAGAAATGGCCAAAACGGCTGATTTAAGCATTATTGTCCCTTCTTTTGATACTCCTCGCATTCAGGAAGTACACATTACGATTGGGCATGCGGTGTGTGAGTTGGTAGAAGAGAAATTATTTGGAAGATAGAGCTAACCAATAGACAAGACAAAAAACTTTTTTTCATACTTCATACCTACCCCATTTATCTATTAACGCAGCCATACATTCTCCATCCACGCATTCACTCTCTTCATTCTCCTTTTGGACCCTCTGTGGCCTCACTGGAAAGAAGTGGCGGATACTGTAAAAATAGAAGATGATCTCCATTTTATCTTTATAATTAATAGCCATGTCATATCAGAATTTACCTCTAAATAAGTATTGACTACTTCTAAAGAAAAAGTTACTCTCCTTTTTAAAAGAGGAGACTGAAGGATGTTAGTTAGAGTTTCACCAAAAGGGTATATCTTAATCCCCAAAAAGCTGAGAGAGCGTTATAAGGTAACCCCAGGGAGAAAGGTCAAACTACTGGAAGACGAAGAAGGAATCATTATAAAACCCCTTCCAGAAGACCCCATTGAAGCGGCCTGTGGTTTTCTGAAAGGGAGCTTTTCTCTTACCCAAGACCTGCTTAAGGAGCATCAAAAAGAGTTGGATGATGAACAAACCCATAGTCTTTGATAGCTTTGCCCTTTTAAGTCTCTTTCATAAAGAGAGAGGATGGAAGAAGGTTAAAAATGTTTTAAAAGAACTTGAGTCTCAGGCTGAAAAGGGACTTTTATGCCGAATAAACTGGGGAGAGTTTTACTACATCATAAGAAGACACCTCGGTAAAACCAAGGCAGAAGAAAGTATCGTCCTTCTTGAGCAACTTCCCATAGAGATAGTCTCTGTAGACGACGAATTGGTCAAAGAAGCCGCAGAGATCAAGTCTGAGTATTCTGTGGCCTATGCAGATGCCTTTTGCATTGCTTTAACCAAAAGGGTTTCTGGTTATGTGCTTACTGGTGATCCTGAATTCAGATCAGTAAAAGATTTGATTGATATTGAGTGGCTATGAGAAGTAAGGTAAAAAAAACGGCAAAAGCTGGCCATTGAGGAGACGAGAAGGGAAGTTTTAAGGAGGTTGAGGGCATAAAAGAAGGTTTTAGGTGCAGATTTAGTGATCGTCCTGGGCTTTTTTGTCTTCTCGCTTGCGGGTGTGGTTCCTCAGTGAAGGAGCTTGAAGCCAAAAGAGATATGAAAGAGCTTGTTAAGAAGCTTGGGAGTAGCAATGGTTAAGATATTAAGGGTCAGCCCTAAACACTTTTTCGTCCTGCCCTTGCCTTCTTTAAAGAAAATGTTTACAAATTGAGCCAAAGTTTAAAAGGAGGTTTCCTTATGCCCATTTATGAATATAGGTGTGAGGACTGTGGTTATCAGTTTGAAACTCTGGTGAAAAATAATGAAGAAGTAACTTGCCCGAAGTGTAAGGGCAAAAATCTAACGCGTTTACTGTCAGCATGCAGCTTTACCGGAAGCAGCAAGAGCAATGTTTCGGTAAGTTCAGGAGGAAATTGTAGCACCTGTTCCTCTTTTAGCTGAGCCACTTGTCGGTAAGGAGACCCTGGATGGGGCTTAAGCAAATAAGGATTGGCACCAGGGGTAGCGCCCTGGCCATAAGGCAAACGGAATGGGTGGCAGCTGAATTAAAACGGATATATCCCCAGCTTGAAGTAGAAATCGTCAAGATCAAAACCAAGGGGGACAAGATCCTAGATGTCCCGCTGGCCAAGGTAGGAGGAAAAGGGCTTTTTGTCAAGGAAATTGAAGAGGCCCTTTTAAAGGAAGAGATTGACCTAGCCGTCCATAGCCTTAAGGATATCCCTACATTTTTCCCCGAAGGGCTTTGTTTAGGGGCCATTACTAAGCGGGAAGACCCCCGGGATGCCTTTATCTCCTTTAAATACAATTCCTTCTCTGACCTTCCTCCCCATGCACGTATTGGGACAAGCAGCCTTAGACGACAGGCCCAGCTTTTACATCTGTATCCTGAAATCGTTATCGTACCCTTACGAGGCAATATAGACACCCGTCTGCGCAAGTTAAAAGAGCTGGATTTAGATGGTATTGTCCTGGCCAGCGCCGGGCTAAAACGGATGGGCATGGAGGATAAGGTTACAGCCTATATTTCACCTGACATCATGCTGCCTGCGATCGGGCAAGGGGCCTTGGGAATAGAAATCAGAAATGAGAAGAAATGGCTAGAGTTTATTGCCCCTCTAAACCATCTGCCTACAGCCATTGCTACCACGGCCGAACGGGCCTTTTTGGCTAGGCTAGAAGGAGGATGTCAGGTACCTATTGCCGCCTATGCGGTCTGTAACGGAAATAAGCTAAACATTACCGGCCTCGTTGCCGATACCGAGGGTAAGCGTTTTTTAAAAAGATCGCTTGAAGGCACATCAAAAGAGGCCGAAGAATTGGGAAAACGATTGGCAGAAATATTATTAGAAAAAGGAGCAAAGGAGGTCTTAGAAGAAATCTATGCAAACAACGGGTAAGGTATATCTAGTTGGGGCTGGACCCGGTGATCCGGAGCTTTTAACCCTAAAGGCCAAACGCCTTTTAGAGACGGCCCAAGTAATAGTCTATGACTATTTGGCTCATGTTAACCTCTTAAATTATGCCAAAAAGGCAGAGAAGATATATGTGGGTAAGACGGCAGGGCGTCATACCCTTTCGCAGACAGAGATAAACGCCCTGCTTGTGAAAAAGGCCAAGGAAGGTAAGACCGTCGTCCGGCTAAAAGGCGGAGATCCTTTCATCTTTGGACGGGGTGGAGAAGAGGCTGAGGAATTAGCCAAGGCTGGTATTTCCTTTGAAATCGTGCCTGGGATTACCTCGGCCATTGCTGTCCCTGCCTATGCCGGCATTCCTTTAACGCATCGGGCCTATGCCTCTTCCGTGGCCTTTATTACTGGACACGAAGACCCCACCAAAACAGATTCTTCTATTCATTGGGAACACCTAGCAAAGGGCGTAGACACCTTGGTCTTTCTCATGGGTGTTGGTCGCCTACCTTTTATCGTAGAACAGCTTAGGCGTTACAGACCAACAGAAACACCTGTGGCTATCATCCGCTGGGGTACCCTGCCAGAGCAGCAAACCATTTTGGGCAATTTAGACAACATTATAGAAAAGGCCAAGGAGGCCCAGCTCAAACCGCCGGCCATTATTGTTGTGGGAGAAGTAGTCCAGTTGCGCAAAACTCTCAACTGGTGGGAAACCAGGCCTTTATTTGGACGCCGCATTCTCATCACCCGGGCCCAAGGTCAGGCAAGCGAGATGCTTACTAAACTCCAGGCCCTAGGGGCTAAGGGCTATCTTTTTCCCACCATTGAGATCATCCCTCCCAAAAACTGGGAGGCTGCAGATAAAGCCATTACTAATCTTTCTGCTTATCATTGGTGCCTCTTTACCAGTGTTAATGGCGTGGCCTATTTTAGGAAGCGGCTAGAAACATTAGGAAAGGATGTAAGAGCCCTTGGGCATTTAAAGATTGGCGTGATTGGAGAAAAAACGGCAAAAGCCCTACTTGATTGGGGTATTAAACCGGATGTCCTGCCCAAGGAATATCGGGCCGAGGCCTTGGCTGATGCCCTTTTAAAGGAAGAGATCCAAGGTAAAAATATCCTCTTGCCACGGGCCGAAGTGGCAAGAGAAGTATTGCCAGAGATGCTTAGAAAGGCAGGGGCAAGGGTAGATGTTGTGCCTGTATATCGAACCGTATTACCTGAGCGTAAAAAAGAAGAATTTAAAGAGATCTTGGCTGAAGGCGTAGATGTTATTACCTTTACCAGTTCTTCCACGGTCAAACACTTGGCCGCATTGGTCAAGCCAGATGATTTGTCTACTTTACTTAAGGGAGTAAAGGTTGCCTGTATTGGCCCTATTACAGCTAATACGGCCGAAGAATTAGGTTTAAAGGTAGACATTATGCCCACCCAATACACCATTGATGCCTTAGTCCAGGCCATTGCCGATTACTTCATCCAGGGTCAGACGGGCATAACAGGTGGGATGAGCTAAAATTTCTTTTAACTTAGCCACCTGCTTTCTGAAAAGAGGAAGATATTTACGGGGCAAAGGTTTGCCGGAAGGAGATTTAAACTTAAGATAATTTATAAAGCGACCATTTTTGATAAAACGGAAATCCAAGTGAGGACCGGTGGCCAAGCCAGTCATACCCACATAACCAATCACCTGCCCCTGTCTAACACGGCTTCCCCGCCTTAATCCCTTGGCAAAGCGAGAGAGATGGCCATAGGTGCTGGCGTAAATATGATTATGCTGAATCTTGATGAACTTCCCGTACCCACCGCGCCAGCCAATATAAACAATCCGTCCATCGGCCACGGCCTCTACCGGTGTGCCCATAGGGGCAGCGTAGTCTATGCCTAAATGTGGCCGCACGATCCCAAGAATGGGATGGAGGCGGTGATAGGAAAAATAGGAACTAATCCGCTTATAATGTAGGGGGGCCTTTAAGAAGGCCTTGCGCAAGGATTTTCCGTTTTCATCATAATAATCGGCATGTCCATCCTCGGTTTGGAAGAAAAAGGCTTTATAATGTCTTCCCTGATTTACAAATTCAGCCGCTAAAATCCGCCCGTTACGCACAAATTCTCCGTTTATATAAATCTTTTCATAGATAAAACGATAGCGATCCCCTGGTCTGATATCGGTAAAGAAGTTAATATCCCAAGCAAAGATATCAGCCAGCTCTAAAATAAGGGCAGGACCAATATGATTGGCCAGGGCCGAATTATAAAGATTGTCTTCAATTGTGCCCTTGGCCATGGCCAAAAACACACGCTTGGGTCGATGGTCTATATGCGAAACAATACCATAGGGGGTAAGGCTAAAAACATACCGATTTGCCTGTGTAGGCGCTAGAATACACTGTTTAAGCATGCCTTGCTTAAATACAAGCGTAAGCTTACAGCCAGGCTTAATCTCTTTCACAGAAAAAACCTTACCAATGGCTTGCACAACTTCATAGGCCTGATAAGCAGGCAAGCGATAAGTATGAGTGAGGAGGTTATAAAGCACCTCATTTTTCTTAAATGTATGCGTAAAAACCCTTTCTTGCTGAAGTTCGCTTTCCTTCCACCCCAGATAGTCAAAGGGATCGGGAATAACAAAGGCAGAAGTAGCAGTTTTTTCATAGAAAAAAAGGTAAACTATCCCTATAAGGAAGGGCAAAAAGAAAATTCCAATTCTTTTTATCCAATTTTTTTTAAAATTTGGCAAGTGCATAAGAGAAAAAGGGGCGGCCTATGCCACCCCTTATTTTCCTTTTAAATTTCAGCAAAGGCCTTTTGAAGCGGAGGTACTACCTGTTTCTTACGGCTCATTACACCATCAAGCCAGACAGATTTGCCTTCCAGTTTCTTACCAAAGGCCTTTTCTACCACGGCCGGTTCATCCGTTACACACAACAGTTCAGTGCCTTCCTTCATGATGTCGGTAAGCATGAGGAAGATACTGTGACGTCCGCCCTCTTCTTTGACCTTCTTCATCTCTTCATAAAGGGCATCCTTAACATCATCCAGCAAGGAAAGGTCCACCACTTCAATCTGGCCAATACCTACCTTCTTACCACTCATGTCAAAGTCTTTGAAATCTCTAAAGATCAGATCCCGTGGAGGCTTACCAGCCACATCAGACTTGGCCTTAAACATATCCATACCCAAGGCCTCCATATCTTCCACACCAGCAATTTCGGCCAAGGCCTTGGCTACCTCTACATCCTTATCCGTCTTGGTAGCGGACTTAAAGATGACGGTATCACTTAGAATGGCACAAAGCATAATGCCGGCAATATTTTTAGGAATTTCTACTCCATAATAATCATAAAGCACCTTAATTACAGTGCAAGTGCAACCTACTGGAGCCGCTAAGAAAAAGATGGGATTAGGTGTGGTAATATCGCCAATTTTGTGGTGATCCACAACCTCTACAATTTCAGCCTGGTCAATGTTGTCCAAGCTCTGGGATTTATCACTATGGTCTACTAAAATAACCTGTTTGCCAGCACCATCAGTCACAACCTCAGGGGCCTCAAAACCAAATTTGTCCAGCACAAAGGCTGTCTCTGGATTTAAATCACCCTGTCTGGCCGGCACCGCATCCATACCCAACTGTTTCTTTAAGTAAGCATAAGCAATGGCCGCACACACCGAATCTGTATCCGGGCTTTTGTGTCCTACGACATATACAGGCATCTTCCCCTCCTTATAATTTTTTTTCTAAAACTACAAAAAGCTTGTCTTTTTTACACAGATAATAAGTTTTTGTCAAGTATTTTCTGCACACCTGTTGTTCTCTCTTTTCTTGTATGCTATAAATATCAGAATGTTAGAAGAAAAAGATATTTATTTCATGCGGTTAGCCCTGGAGGAAGCCATCAGGGCTGAAGAAGAGGATGAGGTGCCGGTAGGTGCCGTCTTGGTAAAGGACGGCCAAGTTATCGCCCGTGCCCATAATGAAGTAATTAAACAAAATGACCCTACCGCCCACGCCGAAATATTGGCCATTAGAAGGGCAGCTAAAATAATTGGTAATTACCGCTTGCTTGATAGCGAACTTTATGTTACTATTGAACCATGCTTTATGTGTGCCGGGGCCATTTTACATGCCCGGCTAAAGAGGGTTGTTTTTGGAACTTTTGAGCCCAAGATGGGGGCCTTTGGCTCTTTATATAATTTGAGTAGAGACAAAAGGCTTAACCACCACCTAGAGGTTAAAGGTGGTGTGTTGGCAGAAGAAGCACAAAGGCTTATCCAGGCATTTTTTAGACGGCGGAGAGGTACCGAAGTGGCCGTAACGGGGGCGACTCGAAATCGCCTTGTCCCGTGATGAGCGGGGCACGTGGGTTCGAATCCCACCCTCTCCGCCAGGAGTTGAGCTTTGGGAGATAACGGAGAGGTGCCCGAGCGGACGAAGGGGCACGACTGGAAATCGTGTGTGCGCTTAAAAGGCGCACCGTGGGTTCGAATCCCACCCTCTCCGCCATGAAGAATATAAGTTGGTAGCTGGGCCCTGTGCAACGGGGGCCTGTGAACCCCGCCAGGCCCGGAAGGGAGCAACGGTAAACAGGTCCTCCCGTGTGTTGCAGGTAGCCTGGCTGCCTTTTAAAAGTATTTGCGGCCCCTAACGGCCGTTTTTCTTTTTTCTGCTATGTCTTATCTAGTTCTTGCCCGAAAATGGAGACCTCAAACCTTTGCCGAAGTAGTCGGCCAGGCACATATTACCAAAACCCTTCAGAATGCCATTAAGTTTAACCGCATTCCTCATGCCCTTCTTTTTTGCGGCCCAAGAGGGGTAGGTAAAACCACAGTCGCTCGGATTTTGGCCAAGGCCTTAAACTGCGAAAAAGGTCCATCCATAGAGCCATGCAATAAATGTATTTCGTGTCAGGAAATTACCCAAGGACACTCCATGGATGTCTATGAAATGGATGGGGCTTCTAATCGTGGTATTGATGAAATTAGAGAAATACGAGAAAATGTGCGCTATCTTCCTTCTAAGGGAAGGTACAAGGTTTATATTATTGATGAAGTCCACATGCTTACCAAAGAGGCCTTTAACGCCCTCTTAAAGACATTAGAAGAGCCTCCTCCTCACGTTATCTTTATCTTTGCCACGACTGAGCCCCATAAAATCCCCGCTACTATTATTTCACGCTGCCAGCGATTTCCCTTTAAGCGGATTGCGAGCAAGACCTTATATGAAAGGCTTAAATATATTACTGCCCAAGAACAGATAGAGATTGAAGATGAAGCCTTATGGCTGCTGGTGCGGGCAGCGGCCGGTGGGTTAAGGGATGCCTTAAGCCTTCTTGACCAAGTTATTTCCTTTTCTACCCCGCCCATTAAGGCCGAAGACATAAGGGCAATTTTAGGGTTGTTTGATACCCAAATTATCTTTGAGGTGATAGAGGCCGTCTTGGATCAGGATATTAAACGCACCGTGTCTCTCATCGCCAAGATTGCGGAGGAGGGAGAGGACATTAAAGAATTCTATTATCAACTGACAACCTATTGGCGCCATCTGTTAATGGTCAAGATCAATCCCAAAACACCCTTAGTAGACTTACCAGACAATGAAATTGACAGACTCCAACAATTCTCCCAAAAACAGCCTTTGTCTAGGCTGGAACAATTTTTCCATCTTCTTTTAAATGAAGAGGGCAATATTCGCCTAAGCACTCAGCCCCGGTTTGTGCTAGAATCTCTTTTGATCAAGCTTTCTGATTTTGCTCGCCTGGTGCCCATTGAGACCATCCTTGAAAGGATAGACCGGTTAAAGGATATCCAAAGAATAAGTTCATCTCAGGATCAATCCCTTACCCCACAAACAAAAACGGAAATAAAGGATTCCCCTTCTAGATTTACTGACATTACAAAACAACCAACTACAGAGACGTCTCCTTCACTCCAAAGAAATCCTATTCCTATTAAAGATGAACTTCTAAAAACATTCAAACGGGAATGCCCATTCATTGCTGCCATCTTAGAAAATGCAGTTTTGAGTTGGCAAAATGGGACGCTTAGGATAAAGCTCTCTAAACTTCATGCGGATTTAATTAAAGAAGAAGGCCTCTGGAAGATTTTTGAAAAACATTGTAAAGAATGTTTGAAAAAAGAAGATTGTCAAATTTTAATAGAAACTACTAATGGCCAAGAGAGGACACTACCAGAAATTCCTAACACACAGAGAGAAAAAAAGAAATTTAATTTACTCAAAGAAGTATTGCAGATATTTGGTGGAGAAGTAGTATATTTTGAAAACAGGAGGCAAGCAGATGAATATTAACCAGATTATGAAACAGGCCAAAAAACTCCAGGCCAAGATGGCTGAAATGCAGGAAGAACTGGCTAAGAAGACGGTAGAGTCCTCGGTAGGAGGAGGAATGGTCAAGGTAGTGGCCAATGGTCGTCAAGAAATTCTATCTATCAAAATTGATCCCGAAGTGGTCAATCCTGAAGATATAGAAATGTTGGAAGATCTTATATTAAGTGCCGTAAATGACGCTCTAAAACGGTCACAACAAATGGTCTCAGAAGAGATGAGCAAACTTACAGGAGGATTAAAGATACCCGGATTATTTTAAAAGAGTTGACAAAACATTACATTTTCTGGTATAAGTTTGACATTGCTTATGAGGACAAGAGGATGTTTGGATGGGCAGGTAAAATTTTAAGAGTAAACCTTGGTAAGGAAAGGATTTTTGAAGAGGAGTTAAAACCAGAAGCAAATCTGGATGTTCTAGGAGGGCGAGGCTTAGCAGTTAAATTGTTCACCACTGAGGTTAAGCCAGAAGTAGATCCTCTCTCATCGGAAAACAAGATTATTCTTATGACTGGTCCCTTAACAGGTACCGGAGTTAATAGTGCTTCTCTTTGTGCTATTGTTACTAAATCGGCTTTAACTCAGACGCTTGTGGGTGCAGAGGTAAAGTTGTATTTTGGAGCTGAGTTAAAGGCAGCTGGTTATGATGGCATAATTATTGAGGGAAAGGCAAAGGAACCTGTCATTTTGGAAATTCAGGATGAAAGGGTAAACATCCTTCCGGCTGATTATCTGGTAGGACAGGATACCAAAACTACTATTACCTTATTTAAAAATACCTTTAACGATCCTTGGGTAGCAAGGGAAGTAAGGGTACTCTGTATAGGTCCGGCTGGAGAGAAGCAACTACCTGTAGCTGCCTTGGTCGCAGATGGGCTTTTGGTCTCAGAAAGTGTGGGAATCGGAGCAGTTTTTGGCAGTAAAAACCTTAAGGCCATTGCTGTTAGAGGAACAAAGGACGTTTTGGTAAACAATGGGCAAAGGCTCATTGGTGCAATTTCTACAGCGGTTAAAGAATGCATTAATAACAAAGCACTTAATACCTTTTCTTTGTTTGGCAGTTATCATACCTATGAGGAGTTTCTTAACAAAGGTATTCTACCCTCCTTTTATTTCACACGTCCTTATGTGTTAAGTGTACCTTTAAGTCAAATTCAAACTACTTGGAAAAGAAAAAGGGCATGTTTTTCCTGCCCGGTAGCTTGTTTAAAGGCTGATCAAAATGGAACCTTTTTCCCTGAGCTTGAGGCCTTTATTGCCTTAGGGCCTTTATGTGGAATTGATGAGCTATCCCTTATTTGTAAGGCCTATCAAGCCTGTCTTAATAATGGACTTGACCCAGTTGAAACAGGAACCTTTATCGCTAGCTTAATGAAGATAAGCGAAAAGAAGCTATTGGAAGAAAAAGAACTTCCCATTAAGGTCCAATTTGGGGATAAAGAGGCATATAGGAACTTAATTTCCCTTTTAAACCAACCTGAAGGGCTGTTCAGTTTGGCTAAAGATACGGCCTCTCTTTGGGAAAAAGTGGGAGAGACTGAAGAATTCGTTGGTATTAAAAGAAGAAGTATTTCTTTAGATATTAGCCACTCTTCCTTTTTGGCCCTCTACGCTGTTACCTCTAACTGGCCTACACTTCATCCTCATGTTTATGGCTTTATCAATATACATAAAGAGGATATTCCTAAGAAGGTAAAAACTGTTCAGGATATAAGTGCTGTGTTAGAGTGTTTGGGTGTTTGCCCTTATTTATACATCGGCCTTCCACTCAAGGCATTTTTACCTATGGTTGCGGCTGTAACAGGTTTAGAGTGGAAGGAAGAAAACCTGTTAAAGGTGGGAAGTCATATTATTAGTTTAGAATATGGATTCAATCAGAAGGCTGGCATAGGACTTGAGGCAAATCGTTTACCTAAGAAACACCAAGCAATTGGGTTTGAAAACATGCTAAAGTCATATTACCAATTGAGGGGATGGCAATAAAATGTATAGAATTAAGGTTGACCATAATAAATGTACAGGTTGTCGGTATTGTGAATTGGCTTGTTCTTTAAATCACCTTACGACTGCCTTCAATCCCAAAAAGGCACGCATACGTGTAATGAAAAAGAATGGCGGTTTCTTTCCCGTTATTTCTGGACCTTGCACTCAAGCCGCTTGTAATGTCAAAATAGATATTGTTATTGGTGAGAATGTATATGATTTTTGTGATTTATGTCGGGCAGCTTGTCCGTATAAAGAGGTGTTTAAAGATCCAAATACAGGTGTAGCCTTACAATGTGACTTTTGTGGTATAGATGCTCCCGGCCCGGCCTGTGTAAGGTGGTGTCCGAGCGGGGCCTTGAGCTTAGTAGAAGTGTCATCTTATATCTAACGGGGATAGATTGGAAGATGAACAGAATTGGTACACATGTATCTCCTGTAGGTGCGGTCATGGTGGTAGGGGGAGGTATTGCAGGCATTCAAGCCTCCCTTGATTTGGCAGAAGCTGGTTTTAGAGTCTATCTGGTGGAAAAAGGACCTTCTATCGGTGGGAAAATGGCCCAGTTGGATAAGACTTTCCCCACGAATGACTGTTCTATGTGTATTCTTTCTCCTAAGCTTTCTGAATGTGGCCGTAATGTCAATATTGATATCATCACTCTGGCCACGGTAAAATCTATTGCTGGCGAACCAGGCCGCTTTAAAGTCGTTTTACATAAAGAGCCTCGGTATGTAGATGAAACTAAGTGTACCAACTGTGGTCTTTGTGCTCAGTATTGTCCTACCTTAATACCAGACAAATATAATGAAGGGCTATCCTATACTAAATGTATCCATTTGCCCTTCACCCAGGCCATTCCGGCTGTGCCATATGTAGAGGCTGATGCTTGCCTTTATCTTCAAGACAAGATGTGCCAGATTTGTACTCTGGCCTGTAATTACGGGGCGATTGACTTTACTCAAAAACCTCAAGACATAGAACTGGAAGTCGGGGCGGTTATTCTCGCCCCTGGTTATGAAATATTTGATCCTCATCTGCGCGCTGAGTTTGGCTATGGTCGTTATGAGAATGTGGTTACTTCTCTTGAATTTGAACGTCTTATCTCAGCTAGTGGTCCTTATATGGGACATATCAAACGCCCCTCAGATAAAAAAGAGCCTAAACGCATTGCCTGGATTCAGTGTGTCGGTTCAAGAGACAGAAAACTAGGCCGGGGCTATTGTTCTTCGGTTTGTTGTATGTATGCCACCAAGGAAGCCATTTTGGCCAAAGAACATATTTCTGATCTTGAGGCAACTATCTTTTATATAGATATCCGTGCTTTTGGTAAGGGATATGAAGCCTATTATGAACGGGCTAAACGCCAATATGGTATAAGGTATATCAAAAGCCATATTTCTACGGTTAAAGAGGATCCAAAAACTAAAAACCTTATCATTACCTATCTGGACGAAACAGGGCAAAGACAAGAGGCAGAGTTTGACCTAGTTGTGCTGTCTGTCGGAGTAAGTCCAGCCCCAGAAATAGAAAATCTGGCTAAAACCTTAGGTATTAAGCTTAATCACTACCGTTTCTGTCAGACAACTCCTTTTACGCCAGTAGAAACCAACAGACCGGGCATCTATGTGTGCGGAGCTGCCAGCGCCCCTAAGGATATTCCTGATGCCGTTATGGAGGCAAGTGGGGCAGCAGCAGGGGCAGCGTCTCTTCTGGCTCAGGCCCGGTTTAGCCTCAGCCGAACCAAGGAAATACCACCAGAACGAGATATTTCCCAGGAAGAACCACGGATTGGCGTGTTTATCTGTCATTGCGGTACCAACATTGGCGGTGTATTGAACGTGCCAAGACTAGCAGCGTATGCCAGGACATTACCCCATGTTGTCTTTGCCACCAATGTGCTCTATGCCTGTTCAACCGACACCCAAGAGGTAATTAAAAAGGCCATCCAAGAGCACAGGCTTAATCGTTTAGTTGTGTGTGCTTGCACGCCTCGTTCTCATTTACCCCTCTTTCAAGAGGTAGCCCAAGAGGCTGGCCTCAATCCTTATTTGGTGGAAATGGCCAATATACGTGAGCACGATGCCTGGGTACATGCCCGTGCCGGTGAAATGGCCATGGAAAAGGCCAAGGATACCATCCGCATGGCCGTAGCCAAGGCGGCTCTGCTTAAGCCTCTTTATAGATCTGAATATCCCGTTGAGCATACGGCCCTTGTCGTCGGAGGCGGCATTGCAGGTATGATTGCGGCCTTAGAACTAGCAGAACAGGGGTTTAAGGTTCACTTAGTAGAAAAAACAGACAGGCTGGGGGGGAACGCTAACCGTATTTTTTACACGGTTGAAGGGCTAGATGTGAAGAAATTTTTAAAGAGTTTGGTAGAAAGAGTAACTAAACACGAAAGGATCAACGTTCATACCCTGACAGAAGTGGAAGGCACAGAAGGGTTTGTGGGAAACTTTATTACCCGGATTAAAAACCAAACCAGTGGTAAGGTGAAGGAAATAAAACATGGTATAACCATCATTGCCACAGGTGCCCAAGAGTTTAAACCACATGGTCTTTATAAATATGGAAAACATCCTTGTATCTTGACTTCTCTGGAACTTTCAGAGGCCATTGCCCAAAGCAAAGAGCAGTTTCGGAACATAAATTGTGTCGTTATAATCCAGTGTGTTGGCTCAAGGGACGAGGAGCGTCCCTATTGTAGTCGCACCTGTTGTACCCTAGCTATTAAGAATGCTCTAGCTTTGAAGAAGATAAATCCCGGTATGGATATCTATATCCTCTACCGTGATATTCGCACCTATGGTTTTAGAGAAGATTATTATACCAAGGCTAGAGAGGCAAATATCAAGTTCATCCGTTTTGAAAAGGAAAATCCTCCCCAAGTTTCTGTTAAAGGCGATAAAATAGAAGTTACAGTCTATGAGCCGGCGCTTAAGGAAAACATTACCTTAATACCTGATTTTTTAGCCCTGAGTGCAGCCATTGTAGCTAATCCAGATAATGAAAGGCTTTCTCAATTATTTAAAGTTTCTTTAACCCAAGATAAGTTCTTTTTAGAGGCCCACATGAAATTGCGGCCTGTAGATTTTGCTTCCGATGGTTTCTTTATGTGTGGATTGGCACATGGGCCTAAGTTTATCAGTGAAAGTATCACTCAGGCCAAGGCGGCTGCTAGTCGGGCAGCCACGATATTGGCTAAAGAAAAGCTAAAAGGCGAAGCTATTGTCGCTGAAGTAAATGAAGCAAACTGCGATGGCTGCGCTTATTGCGTAGGTGTCTGTCCTTATAAGGCAATTAAACTTATAGAATACATGCATAAGGGAAGAGTAAGAAAGGTTGTTGAAGTAAATACCTCACTTTGCAAAGGTTGTGGTGTATGTATGGCAACTTGTCCTAAATGTGGTATTATGGTGAAAAACTTCACTTTGGATATATTATCTGCGATGATAGATGCTGCTTTAACCCCGCAGGAGGTAGAAGCCTTGTAGTCTTAAAGGGAGCTACAAGCCAGGAATTTAAAAGGAGGGAAAGTTAATGCCTTCTAAAAATGTAGCGAATAAACGCGTTGGCATGGAGGTTTCTATTGCCATCGCCGAGGCGGTGAAGTTGTGCGATGTAGACGTGATTTCGGCCTATCCTATTACTCCCCAAACTCATATTGTAGAGCATCTTTCTGAACTGGTGGCTAATGGTGAGCTGGACGCAGAGTTTATCCCTGTAGAATCTGAACATACGGCCATGAGTGTGGCAGTAGGGGCATCGGCCACAGGGGCAAGGGTATATACAGCAACCAGTTCTCAAGGATTGGCCCTTATGCATGAAATTCTTTTTATTGCTTCTTCTATGCGTTTACCGATAGTTATGACCGTAGCCAACCGGGCCTTATCTGCTCCCATCAGTATCTGGAACGACCACAGCGACATTATGGCCGAACGTGATATTGCCTGGATTCAAACCTTTGCCATCAATGGACAAGAGGCCTATGACCTTACCTTCCATGCCTTTAGGGTCTCTGAAGATGAGAGAGTGCAGTTACCAGTAGTGGTTAATATTGATGGTTTCACCCTTAGCCATGTAATTGAACCTATTGAAATAACGGAAAAAGGAATTGTAGATCAATATTTACCTCCCCGCAAACCTATATTCACCCTCCATCCTGACCATCCAGTAACAATGGGACCGGTAGGTATTCCAGAGGTATATACTGAGGCCAGACGGCAGTTGGAAATGGCAGTAATCAATTCTAAAAAAATTGTTATTGAAGCATGGAAGGAGTTTGCCAAGATATTTGGACGGAAATATCACCCGATAGAGACTTATAAAACTGAGGATGCAGAGATAATCTTTGTTACTATGGGCTCAGTAACCGAAACGGCTATGTTAGCAGTAGATCTATTGCGGGAAAAGGGTGAAAAGGTAGGCCTTGTTTATATTCGTCTGTGGCGGCCATTTCCGCATGAAGAGCTCTATAAGGCCATCAAACAGGCAAAGGCCCTGGCGGTGTTGGATCGGGCCATTTCTTACGGCGCGAGTGCTGGTCCTGTATATACGGAAATAAGATCCTCTCTTTTTGACAAGCGTAAACGGCCTGCTGTTTATGGCTTTGTTGCTGGATTAGGTGGAAGAGACATTCCGGCCGAGAGGTTTTTTGAAATGTTAGATGTTGTTAAGTCTGAAAAGGCAGAAGGGCCACAATACTTACATCTTGATGTAAAGGAAGATTAAATGTTTGGGTGGCAAGGAAAGGCGTTAAGGATCAATTTAAGCAACGGTTTGGTCAGGACAGAAGTTATAGACGAGGCCCTGTTGGCAGATTATGTAGGTGGTTGTGCTTTAGCCAAACAGATTGCCCGCTTAGAAGATATTTCGGCCCAAAACAACAAGTTGATTTTGGCTAGCGGTGCCCTTACCGGCACGGCCGTGCCAACGGCGGCCTTTTGTGGGTTAGCAAGTTATGACCAGATAAGAGAAGACGTTACTTGTTGTTCTCTTCTGTACCACTTTGGGCCGGAGTTAAAGGCATGTGGTTATGATGTACTCATCATAGAAGGAAAGGCCTCTAAGTGGAGTTATCTGTTCATTACTGAAGATAAGGTAGAAATCGTACCGATAGAACCTGAGCTGTCTCCATTAGAAACAGAAAGGGTTATCAGAGGAAAGTTTAAAAAGTGGTATAGTAACGATATCCGAACTCTCTGTATTGGAAAGGCTGCCCTTATGCGGTCGGCCTTAACGGGACTGGTTACGGATGGTCTTTTGGTTAACCGCTCTGGCAGGTTTGGGCAAATTTTTGCCGAAAAGAGGCTAAAGGCCATCGCTTTAAGGGGCACAGAAGAGATTAAACTTGCCAAACCAAGCCAGTTGCAGCAGCTTGTTACGGACATGCTTGACTCTTTTAGAGAAAAGAAACAGACATTCTTTGAGGCCATTCACGCCAAGTTTGTCAAGATTGATTTGCCCCTTCTGTGGGAAATCCATCACCATGGCATAGAAAAACGCGCTTGTTTTGCCTGTCCTATAGCTTGTTTACATACGCGGAAAAACAAATTTCTTCCTAACTTTACAGTTATATTTTGTTTTGCCCGGTTACTTGGCATTGACAGGCAAGAAGATGCCGAAAGGCTTTATAATCTATGTATAGATCTAGGCATTGATCCTGTCGGCCTCTCGCTGGCAGCGAGGTGTCTTCTTGAGCTAGAAGCAGCTGGGAAAATTGCCAAATCCCATTTTAGGCTTGGTAATACGGCAGGGCTTATGCAGCTTTTAAAAGATAAAAAGGCCATTATTCATAAGGGTAACGTTGGACTGGCCAAGGAGTATGGATTAGAGGCAGAGTGTGAAAATCTGTTAAACATCATTAACAAACAGTGGGAGCAAATCTTTAGTAATATTGAAAATTTCAGTGAAAAAAGGCAGGTGTTAAATGCCCTTGGCCTATGTGATTATGCCCTTTTAATTTTCCCTTATGCGGATTTAATAAAGGCCTTTTCCTTTGTGACAGGAAAGGAGTTAGATAAAACATTTCTTTTAGCAGGGAATAGAGCATGATAGATCCAAGGCATTACCGCATGCGGGTAGATACCAACAAGTGTACTGGGTGCAGACATTGCGAAATGGCCTGTTCTATGGTACACAATCAAGACAAAGTCAATTACCACCGGGCGCGAATACGGGTTATTGCTCTAGAAGACAGGTTTTTACCCCTTATCGCTGGACCTTATGTGTCTGAAACAGAAGAATGTGCTTCTAAAAAGTTGGTGCAAATTGGGGATAAAGTCTACGATCAGTGCATTCTTTGTCGGGCCTCTTGTCCAAATAAGTCTATTTTTAAGGAACCTGATAGTGGCATTCCTCTCAAATGTGATTTTTGTGCCTTTAGGGAGGAAGGCCCAGCTTGTGTGCAGGTATGTACTAGCGGGGCCTTAGAAATAATCAAAATTGAGGAAGAAGTGGAAGAGATATGAGCTTTTTACAAGAGGTGAATCGGCGCAGTGGAGAACAGGTGCAGCTCTGCTTTCAATGTTTCAAATGTAGTCTTGGCTGCCCTGTAGCCTTTGCTATGGATTATCTACCGCATCAGTTGATGCGCTTGATCCAACTAGAGAAAAGAGAAGAAGTATTAAATAGCCATACTATCTGGCTTTGTGCGGCCTGTGAAACCTGCACCACCCGTTGTCCTAATGGGATAGACATTGCTAAAGTTATTGATACCTTACGCCAGATGGCAATGGAAGAAAACAAGGGGACCGAAAAAGAAATTGTTGCCTTTCACAAATCCTTTTTGGACACCGTATACCATCTGGGACGGGCCCATGAGGTAGGTCTGATGGCCCTGTATAAACTACGGACAAAAAGGTTTCTTGATGATCTTTGGCTGGTGCCAGAATTAGTTAAGCGGCAAAAGCTTTCTTTCAGACTAAGTAAGGTAGAAAATTTAGGGGAAGTAAAAAAAATCTTTAAGAAGGCGGCTTTATGGCAGAAATAGAGTTAGCTTATTATCCAGGGTGTACTTTAAAAACAACGGCTGAGGAGTTTGACCTAACCAGTCGGCAGGTTTGCCGAGAATTGGGGATAAAGCTTATTGAAATTCCTGACTGGAACTGTTGTGGGGCCAGTTCTGCACATGAGATAGATGCCTATCTAGCAGTGGGACTTGGTGCCCTTAATCTCGTAAAGGCAGAAAAGGAGTTAGGGCTTGATATAGTAGTGCCTTGTGCAGCCTGTTTTCAGCGCCTTAAGGTAGCAGAGAAGGAGTTGCTTAAGGGTAAATATCCAGAGTTTCCCTTTGAGGGCAAGATTAAGGTCTATGATCTGTTACGTTTTTTGGCCCAACCTGAATATCGCCGTAAGCTTAAACAAAAGGTTAAAAAGCCATTAAGGGGATTACGTGCAGTGGCCTATTATGGTTGCCTCCTTACCCGTCCCCCAGAAATCACCGACCATCCTCAGCCTGAAAATCCCATGGATATGGACCAAATCTTAAAGACGATTGGGGTTGAATGTTTGCCTTGGTCTTATAAAACTGATTGTTGTGGAGCTAGCCTGGTAGTAGGAAGGATAGATATTGTTCACCAGTTAGTGAAAAAGCTTTATGAAAAGGCCCAAGAGGTTGGGGCCGAGTGTGTTGTCACAGCCTGCCCTCTTTGCCACGCTAATCTGGATTTACGCCAAAGGGAAATAAACACAAAGTTTCATACTAATTACTATTTACCGATCTTTTACTTTACCGAATTAATGGCATTGGCCATGGGAATTGGCCAGCCTGAAAAATGGGCTAAGGGACACTTGGTTGATCCTCTGCCTTTACTTAAGGCCAAAAATCTTTTATAAAGAGGTATTGTTATGTTAGAAGTGAGATTTCATGGACGTGGTGGTCAAGGAGCTGTTACCTGTACGGAGCTAGTAGCCAAGGCAGCCATTGCTGAAGGAAAATATGCGCAGGCTTTTCCCAGCTTTGGTGCAGAGAGAAGAGGAGCACCCGTAATGGCCTTTTTACGGGTTTCAGATGAGCCCATTCGGATACGGCAGAAGATTTATGAACCTGATGTAGTAGTCGTTCTTGACCCTACCCTTTTGGGTTTAGCTAGTGTCGTGGAAGGGCTTAAGGAAAACGGCTTGATTATTGCCAATTCCCCTAAAACACCTCAAGAATTACAAAAAGAGTACGGCTTTAAACAAAAGGTAGCCACGGTAGACGCTACCAAGATTGCCTTAGATACCTTAAGACTACCCATTACCAATACCACCATGTTAGGTGCTCTTGTAAAGGCAACACAAGTTGTAAGTATGGAGGCCTTAATTGAGGCCTTGAAAGAACGATTTGGACGTTTGGCCGAACGTAATAGGTTGGCTATGGAAAGGGCATTTCAGGAGACAAAAATATAAGTGAAGGGAGCATAACTATGCCCAAAAAGATAGATGCTATTGTTAGTTGGAAAAAATTAAATTTGGGATGCGTCATTACTGAACCTGGCAATGCAAGAGAGTTTCTCACCGGGGATTGGCGTACGCAGCGTCCAATATTAGATAAAGACAAGTGTATTCGGTGTGGGCGGTGTTGGATATATTGCCCAGAGGCAGCATATAAGGAAGATGAGGAAGGATATTATCAATGTGACCTCAATTATTGTAAAGGCTGCGGTATCTGCGCCCAAGAGTGCCCGGTAGGGGCCATTACCATGGTTCTAGAAGAAGAATAAAGGGGAAGAAAATGCCATATAAAGGGAAGAAAGCAAGAGAGCTGCCAAAAGAAGAACTTTTTACTCAAGGCCATCGGGCCTGTCAAGGTTGTGCAGGTGCTTTGGCTCTGCGTTTGATTCTAAAGGCGGTGGGCGATCGTGTGATTATCGCTGCTGCCACCGGATGTATGGAAATCATTTCTTCACCCTTTCCGCAGACGGCTTGGCGTGTACCTTGGATTCATGTTGCGTTTGAAAACGCGGCTGCGGTCGCTTCTGGGATAGAATCGGCTTTAAAGGTATTGATGCGAAAGGGAAAATTGAAAAAGGAAAAAATATATGTCGTAGCCATTGCTGGTGACGGTGGTACGGCTGACATCGGGCTGCAGTCTCTTTCTGGAGCATTAGAAAGAGGACATGATTTTGTTTATGTCTGTATTGACAATGAGGCTTATATGAATACGGGTATCCAGCGGTCTTCCTCTACTCCTTTTGGTGCCAGAACGACTACCTCTCCCGCAGGGAAAAAGAGCATTGGTCAGATGACTTGGAAAAAAAATGTGGCTGAAATTGCTGTAGCGCATCGTATCCCCTATGTAGCGACGGTTTGCCCAACTTATTACCAAGATATGATAAATAAATTGAAGAAGGCAGCCAATACCCCTGGTCCGGCTTATGTTCACTGTCTTGCCGTATGTCCTACGGGCTGGCGTGTAAGTCCTAATTTAACCATTGAAGTAGGACGGCTGGCCGTAGAAACAGGGGTGTTTCCCCTTTATGAGGTAATAAATGGCAAATACAAGATCAATTATCCTCATCGTCGTCTAAAACCTGTACAGGAGTACTTACAACTCCAAGGAAGGTTTAGACACCTCACCGATGAATATATTGAGATAATTCAAAAACGCGTAACTGAAGAGATGGCTAGGCTGCGAGCTTTAGAGAAATTTGGTAGCTTTTACAACAACTTCACTGCCCATTCTTAAATTTTATGGCTTTTGAAGAACTTATCCCTATTTTAGAAGCCATTGAGGCAGAGATTGGCCTTCACTTAAAGGCACGCACGTCCTTAACCAAAGAAGTTAGTGAGTATATTTTAAAAAGCGGCGGGAAGAAACTCCGGCCGCTTCTTTTTGTCCTTTCGGCCAGACTTTGTGGTGTAGATGATGGTGAAGAAATAAGGTTGTCTCCCATCTTTGAATACCTGCATGTAGCCACCCTTTTACACGACGATGTCATAGATGGTGCGCATTTAAGGCGAGGGAAACCGGCAGCTAATGTTATTTGGGGTAATACCATTCCTATCTTAGTAGGAGATTTTCTTTTGGCCAGTGCCTTAGAGTTGGCTGCCTCTTCTGGTAATCTTAAGATGGTTCAAATCCTCTCCGAAACCACCTCATGTCTAGCCCAGGGAGAAATTCATGAAATTACAAGGAATAACACCTTAGATTTGAGTGAAGAGGAGTATTACGAAATCATCACTGGCAAAACGGCTGTCCTTATTGCTGCCGCCACACGTTTAGGAGCCGTCTTGGCCAATGCGGATGAAGAAAAAGAAATGGCCCTTAAAGAATATGGTTTAAGGCTTGGTACTGCCTTCCAAATCGTAGATGATGTTCTTGATTACATTGGTAGTGAAAAAGAGCTTGGCAAGCCTGTAGGGCATGATCTCCTAGAAGGAAAGGTAACTTTACCATTGATCTATGCCCTTAAGGAAAGTATAGACAAAGAAAGGAAGCAAATTAAGAAATATTTTAGCCGTCGGCAAAAAGAGGATATCGCAGCTATTGTTTCTTTTGTAAAAGAAAAAAAGGGAACTGAGCAGGCCTTAGCCAAGGCAAAGGACTTAATCCATCAGGCCAAAGAAGTCCTCTTAGCCTTTCCGGATCGTCCGGCCAAAAAATTTCTTTTAGACATTGCCGATTTTGTCGTAGAAAGACGGCATTAAGAGCATAATCTATGCATCCTCAACTCCTTTTATGGCTTCAATTTTTGACCTGTAGCCTTTTTATCTTTGTGGCTGGGCGTAAGCTCTCCCTTTACGCTGACATCATTGCCGAACAGACAGGTATAGGCAAAAGTTGGATTGGCATCCTTGTCCTGGCTCCCCTTACCTCCTTACCTGAACTTTTTAACGGTGTCAGTGCCGTTTTGTGGGTAAAGGCGCCGGATATCGCTATTGGCGGTATCTTAGGAAGTTGCGTATGTAACTTATTTATCCTCTCCCTACTAGACTTCATTTCAGGAGATATTCCTTTAAACCAAAGGGTTAAGAGTAACCACTTTTTTTCGTTAGATTTTGGGATCATTATGCTTGCCTTAACCGGTCTAGGAATGACTTTGAACCGCCACATTCAGCTTGGCTGGCTAAGTCCAATCAGCATAATCCTCTTTTTGACCTACTTCATTGCCTTGTATTTCATTTATCAAGCCGAAAAAGACATAACTTCTAAAACAAAGAGTACCTATCCTTACCTTTCCCTTTCTAGGGCTATAAAGAGATTTGTGCTTAATGCCGTCATCATCATTATTGCTGCTATCTGGCTGCCTAGGATTGGTAATGCCTTAGCCGAGGTAACAGGACTTGGCCAAACATTTGTCGGTAGTATCTTTATCGCCCTTTCCACTTCTTTACCTGAACTGGTTGTTACCTTTTTTGCTTTTAGATTGGGCAATGCCGACATGGCGGTAAGTAACATTCTTGGCAGCAATATTGTCAACCTTTGGTTCATTCCCCTTTATGACCTTCTTTACACGCAGGGCCCGCTTCTGGCCTTTAGTAGCCCAAAGCAACTGATTAATATCTTTTCTAGCCTTTTAATGACGGCTACCTTTAGTTTAGACTTGACTCTAAAGCCTGCTAAAAAATGGCACATTAATCCCCTTACCCTTTTTTTAGGAATTGTCTACTCTGTCAACCTCCTTGCCCTTTATTATCTGCGTTAAAATTCAGTCTTCTACCGCCTTTTTGATGGCCCCCCAGGCTTCTTCAGAAAGACTATAGGCGTGACTAAAGTCAGGGAAAATGCCTTCCTTAACTTCGGTTTGATATTGAAAGAGGGCCTGCTTAATCTGGGGAGCAAGGTTGACATAGGTCTTTACAAACTTAGGCTTATGTCCAAGGGTAAGACCTAAAAGGTCATGAATAACCAATACCTGACCATCACAATAAGGACCAGCCCCAATGCCAATGGTAATTACAGAACATCTCTCAGTGATTAATTTCGTCAATTGATAAGGAACACACTCAAGGACAATGCCAAAGACCCCAGCCTTCTCCAAGGCAAGGGCATCTTGAACAAGCCTTTTAGCCGATTGTACATTCCTTCCTTGTACCCGGTATCCTCCTAGCTGAGCAATACTTTGAGGAGTAAGGCCAATGTGGCCTAGCACTGGAATACCTGCCTTGACAATGGCCTCTACCTTATCCGTAACTTCCTGTCCGCCTTCTAATTTCACGGCATCGCAACCAGCCTTCATAAATCTACCTGCATTTCTCACGGCCTCTTCTACCGAAGCTTGATAGGACATAAAGGGCATATCCCCGATGAGAAAGGCCCTTTTAACCGCTCGTTTAACGGCCCTTATGTGATGGAGCATCTCTTCCATGCTTACCGGTAGGGTAGATTCATAGCCTAGCACAACCATACCTAGTGAATCCCCTACCAAAATGATATCTATCCCTGCCTCATCTACCATCTGGGCAAAGGGATAGTCATAGGCCGTAAGCATGGTAATCTTTTTGCCCTGATCCTTTTTGGCCTTTAAGTCTAAGAGGGTAATTTTTTTCATCTTTCCTATCCCAAAGAAAGTCTTTGTCTCGTTTTATTGCAGCCTTTGCCGTTTGTCAAGCAGAAGGGGCTTGATGGAACAAAGCGAGAAGAGAGTGCATCTGAAAAGAAAACTTACCCTCCCATCAGCATAAGCGGATTGTCTTGAATTTTGGTGTAGTTTTTTTGTATACTTGCAAACAATGAGCAATTGCTGAAGAATGGATTGAAAACAATAAGAAAGGATCAAAACGATGAAGGGTGCTCTTTTTAGTAATTATTTTTTAGAAGAAGGAATAAAGGCTACCGAAGACTGGAAAAGATGTTCTAAAGAAGAATTGGATAACCTTTATTCCCAAATAAGTAAGATTTTTAAGTCATTCAGCCAGAGAAAAAAACCAGATGAAGCAGATACAGAAGACGGTTTAATTCGTCCTATTATAGAACTTCTTGGTTTTAAGTACTCAACGCAAAAATCTCCCTCTAGAAAGGGCAGGCAAGATGTTCCAGATTTTGTTCTATTTCCTGATGAAAAATCTAAAGAAGATTTTGATAGAGAATCTCATGACCGTAAACCTTGGGATAAAGTCATCTGTATTTTAGAAGGAAAAAGATGGAAGAGGCATTTAGATAGAGGAGAGAAAACTGATTCTATAGACCCTCATATTCCTTCTAATCAAATTTTGAGATACCTTTCGGTGGCAGAACCTGCTTCAAATGGAAGGATAGTATGGGGAATGCTAACGAATGGAGAAAGCTGGAGGTTATACTACCATCACTCTCCCTCAAGGGCAGAGGGATTTATTGAATTCAATCTAAACAAAATTTTGAAAGATGCCTCTTTAAAAGACCAATTTAAACTATTTTATCTCCTTTTCAGGAAGGAAGCCTTTATTCCTACTGTTTGGAGGCCTCACAAAACATTTCTGGAAGTAGCCCTTGAAGAAGGAAAACGATGGGAAGAAAAGGTATCAGAAGACCTTAAAGAGAAAATATTTTATGAAATTTTTCCCGATATAGCCAAGGGCTTTTTAAGAGAGGCGGAAGCAAGGGGGAAAAAGGTTGACGACAAACTCTTACAAGAAATTTATAACAACACCTTGGTGCTGTTATATAGATTATTATTCACTTTTTATGCCGAAGACAGAGATCTTCTCCCTATAAGAAGCGAGGAATACCAAAATTATTCCTTAAGTAAAATCCGAGACGAAATAGCCGAAAAGATTGACAGAGGGAAGGCGTTAAGTGAAATAGCTTCTTTCTATTGGGACCAAATAAAAAATCTTTTCAAAATTATAAATAAAGGAGATAAAAGTTTGGGAGTGCCTCCTTATAATGGAGCTCTCTTTAATCCTCAGAAACATCCCTTTTTAGAAAATTATTCCGTTCCAGATAAGCTCCTAGTGCCGACTATTGATAAATTAAGCAGAGATTACACCGTAAAGCCCCCCAAAAGAATAAACTACAGGGACCTTTCGGTTAGACAGTTGGGGAGTATTTATGAAGGGCTACTTGAGTTTAAGTTAAAAATCGCCCAAACCCATCTTGGGGTAAAAAAAGTAAATGGAAAAGAGATATATTATCCAGTAGAGGACGAAAGGAAGGCCAAGATTAAAAAAGGAGAGTTATATCTAACAAACGATAAATCAGAGCGCAAAGCTACCGGTTCTTATTATACCCCTGACTACATTGTGCAATACATTGTCAAAAACTCTATAGAACCTTTTATCCAAGAAAAATTGCAAGAATTTGAAGAATGGAAGGAAAAATTAAGAACAAAAACTAAAAGTGAATTACAAAAACTGCTAAGAGAACATAATATCTCCTTTGACCCAAAGCGGTATGATGATAGTGGTGGTATTATAGGTAAACAAAGCGTCAATACTTATAAAAATGTTCTTTTAAAAGTAAAAGACCCAGCGGAGTCGGTACTGAAAATAAAGATTTTAGACCCAGCTATGGGAAGCGGGCATTTTCTTGTGGGGACGGTTGACTATCTCGCAGATAGGATACTTGAAATGTTAGCCGAAACCTCCGAGAAGAATTACTTCGGAGAAGAGATTTATCGTAGCCCGTTGCTAGATAAATTAGAGGATATAAGAAAACAAATTTTAACTAAAGCCCAAAAAGACGGTTACATAATTGATGAAACCAAACTTGAAGATAAAAACCTAATCAAAAGAATTATCTTGAAGCGCTGTATTTATGGTGTTGATGTAAATCCCCTTGCGGTTGAACTCGCCAAAGTATCTCTATGGCTCCATAGTTTTACGGTAGGTGCTCCTCTTTCATTTTTAGATCATCACTTAAAGTGTGGCCATTCTCTCATTGGGGCTGACCCAGAAGATTTTAACAAAGTTTTAACTCCTCTCTTTGGCTTGCGATATGCTGGTCTTATGAACGCGGTGGAAATGATTGAAGAAATTCAAGCAATGACTGATGCCGATATATCAGAGGTAGAAGAGAGTGCGAGAATCTATAGAGAAGTCACAAAACAACTTGAACCATATAAAAAACTTTTAGATATTTATACCGCTGAGTTTTTCTTAAAACCTAAGAAAAAATCTGATCTTAAAAAGTATCAATCACCTTTGCGTTTGCTTGATGGAACAAAAGGAAATCCTCTGGATATTATTTCGGGAAAAGCAAATCTAACACAAGAGGAACAAAATTTAATAAATACTGCTCTTAATCTTGCCCAAAATAAGCGATTCTTTCACTGGAAACTGGAATTTCCAGAAGTGTGGTATAAAAGGGAAAGTGGGAAAGCAAATGGTGGATTTGATGTTGTGATTGGAAATCCTCCGTATGTTAGGATTCAAGAAATGAGGAAGAGCCATGTTGAAGAAGTTAACCTTTATAATGATTTTTTTAAAACTCCAACAGGTTCATACGATATCTATATCCTTTTTGTAGAAAAAGGTTTTACACTTTTGCATCAAACTGGCATCTTGGGATATATTCTACCTAACAAATTTACTAAATTGGACTATGGTGCAAAATTAAGAAAACTAATTAGTCATCCCTGAAAAACGCTCTAAGCTACCATTTTATCACACATTTTTCTTGAAATAAGGCTGACAAAAATGCAAAGATATGCTAAAAATCAGTTTAAAACCTTGCAATTTGGGACATCAAA
>Ga0256842_1000421_pt1 | contig 37439 bp, 34 predicted proteins | sample 4559240metaG_FD_185973 | JGI IMG/M metagenome (GOLD analysis project Ga0256842, IMG submission 185973) | Hydrothermal vent microbial communities from Guaymas Basin, Mexico - 4559-240 | ecosystem: Environmental > Aquatic > Marine > Hydrothermal vents | place: Mexico: Guaymas Basin | collected...
AGCCCCTTAATTTTCTCTTAAATTTTTGCCTTAAATTTTCTGCCTTAAATTTTCTGCCTGACACTTTCTCTTTATTTACTTACCTTACTTATTTCCTTATTTATTTATTTTTTATTTTCTTATTTGCCTATTTGCCTGACACCTTTTAATTTTCCTTTCAGTTTTAGGTCTTTTCTTTGCCCCCCAAATGCCACATAAATTCTGCCTGACACTTTCTTAATATCATTTTCAGGTCTGTCCCCTCTTCTATTTCTTGTTTTCTTATTTGCCTCCCCCAAATGCCTTCTAAAGGTTATAGGAAGACAAGAGGGACAATTTTAGTTGTTAGTCCCTGCCAGAAAAACTTTTTAAATCTTACCAATTTCAGGTTTTTCTTTTCCTTGCCGACCCCAAATGCTTACTAAAGGTTTATAGGAGGGTAAAAGGATGTGCTTAATCGTTGCCTTTTGCCAGAAGATTTCAAGTCATTGCCAGTTTTAGTTTTCTTTTTGCTTTCCCACCCTGAAAGCCTTCTGAAGGTTTATAGGAAAGTAAGGGGATGTGGTTAATCGTTGTTTTTTGACAGAAGATTTCAAGTGATTGCCAGTATTTAGTTTCTTTTCCGATTTGCCTCCCCCAAAAGCCCCTTAAAGGTTTATAGGAAAGAAAAGGGATTTTACTTTAGTCGTTGGTTCTTGCCAGAGGATTGTTAACTTACCTGAATTTAATTTCTCTTCTTACTTGCCTTCACCCAATGCCTCCCAAAAGGTTTATAAGAAGGTAAAGGGTTAATCTTAATTGTTAGTTTCTGCCAGAAGATTTTAAACTTTCTACCTATTAGCCTGACACCTTTTAATTTTACATGACATTTTCATTTTCAGGTTTGCCCCCTCTTCCATTTCTTGTTTTTTTATTTGCCTACCCTCAAAAGCCTCTAAAAATTTCTAAAAAAATACTAAAAAAATAGTGCCAGACGAAAAAATCTTTCTCTTTCTTTCCTATAAGCCCATAGTGGGGATTGCGTCGTGGAGGTATTTCTTTTTTCTTTATTTCTTTCAGCCTGACACCTTTTAATTTTAATTTTATTAATTTTAATTTTACATGACATTTCTCATTTTTAGGTCTGTCCCTACCCACCTTTCCTTTTACTTAGTTACTTCTTACTTTTACTTACTTTTACTTCTTTTACTTCTTTTACTTGCCTGACACCTTTTGAAAATTCTTGCCTATTGCCTGACACATTTTCCTGATTCACTAATCCATATTAAAATTTAAATCCTGCCTGACACTTTTTCATTTTCCATTTCGTTCCTTATTTCTTCCCTGACACATTTTATCTTCCTCCACTAAATGTCCTCTGAAGGTTTTAGGATAAGAAAAGGAAAAATGAAAAATTTTTATTTTTTAAAAAAATAATTTTTTGCTTGCATTTTAAAATTTTTTTGTTAAAATTCTCATTCTTGCTGGCTTTATCTCTTTGAAATTATAGTGGATGCTGGCGTAGCTCAACTGGTAGAGCAGCTGACTTGTAATCAGCGGGTTGGGGGTTCAAGTCCTCTCGCCAGCTCCATATTTGAGATAGATGGAGAGGTGGTCGAGCGGTCAATGGCAGCGGGCTGTAAACCCGCCGGGCGAAGGCCCTACGGAGGTTCGAATCCTCCCCTCTCCACCATATATAAGACTTAGAATTAAGGGGTTAAGGGAAGGGAGAGGGAAATCCTCGTTTAACCTCGCCCTTAATCTCTAAGGCTTATTCTTGCGCGGGAGTAGCTCAGCTGGCTAGAGCATCAGCCTTCCAAGCTGAGGGTCGCGGGTTCGAATCCCGTCTCCCGCTCCAAGAAAAAGTGAGCCTTATTGATATATATGTTTTGCCCACGTAGCTCAGGGGTAGAGCACTTCCTTGGTAAGGAAGGGGTCACCAGTTCAATCCTGGTCGTGGGCTCCATAAATATGGATGTTTAAAAAAATTATATATAAATTTTGGAGGATTTAAAATGGCTAAAGAAAAATTTGAAAGAACCAAACCTCATGTCAATATTGGTACAATTGGTCATATTGACCATGGAAAAACTACATTGACTGCTGCTATAACAAAAGTTCTTGCTAAACACAACCCAAAGGTTCAGGTTAAGAGTTTTGATGAAATTGACAATGCTCCTGAGGAAAAACAGAGAGGTATAACAATCAATACTGCTCACGTTGAGTATGAAACTGAAAATAGGCACTATGCACACGTTGACTGTCCTGGACACGCTGACTACATTAAAAACATGATTACCGGTGCTGCTCAGATGGATGGTGCAATACTTGTTGTGGCTGCAACCGATGGTCCAATGCCACAGACAAGAGAGCACATTCTTCTTGCACGTCAGGTTGGTGTTCCCTACATCGTAGTTTTCATGAATAAAACTGATATGGTTGATGATCCTGAAATATTGGATTTAGTTGAACTTGAAATCAGAGAACTTTTAAATGAGTATGGTTTTCCTGGGGATGAGGTGCCTATCATCAGGGGGAGTGCTTTAAAGGCCCTTGAGGGTGACGAAGAGGAAGAAAAGGCTATTCTTGAACTCATGAAGGCAGTTGATGAATTTGTTCCATTGCCAGAGAGAGATGTTGACAAACCTTTCTTAATGCCAATAGAGGATGTTTTTAGCATCTCTGGTAGAGGAACTGTTGTTACTGGTAGAATTGAGAGGGGAAAAATTCACGTTGGTGAAGAGGTTGAAATTGTTGGAATTAGACCTACAATGAAGAGAGTTGTAACAGGTGTTGAAATGTTTAGAAAGATTTTAGATGAAGGACAGGCTGGAGACAATGTTGGACTTCTTTTAAGGGGTACAGATAAGAAGGAAGTTCAGAGGGGACAGGTTGTTGCTCAGCCGGGAACAATAACTCCTCATACCCAGTTTAAGGCTCAGGTTTATGTTTTGAAGAAGGATGAAGGTGGTAGACATAAACCATTTTTTAGCGGATATAGACCACAGTTTTATTTCAGGACAACTGACGTTACTGGAACTATAACACTTCCAGAGGGTGTAGAAATGGTTATGCCCGGCGACAATGTGGAACTTCAGGTTGAATTGATTACTCCTATTGCTATGGAAAAGGGACTTAAGTTTGCTATCAGAGAAGGTGGTAGAACAGTAGGTGCTGGTTCAATTACTGAGATTATAAAATAATTTGTGTTGGTGGTGAATAATGGGAGAAAGAGATATTGTTCATTTAATGTGCAGTGAGTGTAAAAGGAAAAATTACAGTACCACAAGGAATAAGAAGAAGAGACCTGAAAAATATGAGTTGAAAAAGTATTGCCCCTTTTGCAAGAAACATACATTGCACAAAGAGGTTAAATAGATTTTGTGCAGGCCAGTAGCTCAACTGGCAGAGCACCGGTCTCCAAAACCGGGGGTTGGGGGTTCGATCCCCTCCTGGCCTGCCATAAAAAATGGATGGTGGTAGGAAGTGAAAAAAATAATTGAATTGCTAAAGAAGTTTAAGGGCTTTATTCAGGAAACTAAGACTGAACTTAAAAAAGTTTCCTGGCCAAACAAAGATGAGGTGTACAGGGTTACTCTTATTGTGATAATTACATCCTTTTTCTTTGGTTTCTACCTTTTTGTTGTAGATCTTGCTCTTCAATTTGGAATCAACTATATTATGAAGGTATTTAGAGGATAGGGATAATGGCTGAAGAACAAAAAAACAACAAAGAACAGGAAGATGGTATCCAACATAGCATTCCTGAGGAAGGGCTTAAGGATGAAGAGGGAAATTTCAGGTGGTATGTTATACATACCTATTCTGGCTATGAACTAAAAGTTGCTGAATATATTCACACAAAACTTGAAGTTGCTGGTGAAGAATACAGAAACAGGGTCAGACAGATATTGGTTCCTACTGAAGATGTCGTAGAGATGAGGGGTGGTAAAAAGAAAGTTGTAGCAAAGGTGTTGTATTCGGGATATGTTTTTGTCTACATGGATTTAAATGATGAGATGTGGCATTTGATAAGGAGGATACCTCGTGTCACAGGTTTTTTAGGGGGAGGTGGGAAGCCACAACCCTTGTCAAAGGAAGAAGTGAAAAAACTTATGGATAACCTGAATAGGATTTCTGATAAGCCAAGACCAAGTGTGACTTTTAGCAAAGGTGATGCAGTTAAGATTATTGATGGACCTTTTAAGAATTTTACGGGAATTGTGGATGAAGTTAATGAAGAAAAAAGTTCTCTTAAAGTTTCAGTTACAATTTTTGGAAGACCTACCCCTGTTGTTTTGAAATTTCTTGAGGTTGAAAAGTTATAAGGAGTAAAGATGGCTAAAAAAGTAGTCTCAAAAATAAAATTACACATTCCGGCAGGTGGTGCCAACCCTTCTCCACCCATTGGTCCTGCTCTTGGGCAGGCTGGATTGAATATTATGGGCTTCTGTAAAGAATTTAACGCTCGCACCCAAAAGATGGAAAAGGGATTGATCATCCCTGTCGAGATAACTGTGTATCAGGATAAATCATTTTCCTTCATTTTGAAAACTCCGCCCGCTTCTGTGTTGTTGAAGAGGGCTGCACAAATTGCAAAGGGTTCTTCGGAGCCAAATAAGGATAAGGTTGCTACTCTGGATATTGAAAAGGTTAAGGAAATAGCAAAGGAGAAAATGAAGGATATGAATTGTTATGATCTTGATGCTGCAGTAAGAACAATTATTGGTTCGGCAAGAAGTATGGGAATTGAAATTAAAGAGTAGGGGTAAAAAATGGCAAAACGCGGTAAGAAGTATTTAACGGCACTAAAACAGATTGAAAAACCAGAATATGAATTGAAAGAGGCATTGGAGCTTATAAAAAATATAAGCTTTGCCAGGTTTGATGAAACTGTGGAACTCGCAGTTAAACTTGGGGTTGATCCAAGGAAGACAGATCAACAGGTGAGTGGAACGGTTCTGCTACCCAACGGACATGGGCTTAATAAAAGGGTAGTTGTTATAGCCTCTGCTGATAAGGTAAATGAGGCAAGGGATGCCGGTGCAGATGAAGTGGGAGGTGTTGACTTTTGTGAAAAGATAAAAAAGGGTTATCTTGACTTTGATGCCCTGATTGCAACTCCCGATATGATGAAAGAGGTAGGGAAACTTGGTAGAATCCTTGGACCACGTAAACTCATGCCCAATGCCAAGACGGGTACGGTTACCTTTAATGTGGGAAAAATAGTTAGAGATATTAAGTATGGATTAATAACCTATAGGACGGATAAAACGGCAAATGTTCACACTATAATAGGGAAATTGTCCCTGGGGCCTGAGAAGTTGTTCCAAAATGCTGTTGCGGTTTTGGAATCTATAATTCGTGCAAAACCACCTGCAGCAAAGGGAAGATACATTAAGTCTGTGCACGTGGCTTCTACCATGGGTCCAGGAATAAAAATATCTCAAACTTCAATAGATCAAATAGCGAGGAAATAAAAGTGAGAAGAGATCAAAAAGAACAATTGAGAGATGAATTGAATGAGATTTTTTCAAAGGCCAATAATGCTGTTATACTCTCCTTTTCCGGATTTACTGTAAATGATGTGAACAATTTAAGGAGGAAGTTGAGGGAGGAAAACTGTAACTATCGTGTGATAAAAAACAGGATAGCTAAAATTGCAGCAAAGGGAACTCCCATGGAGAAGGTCTTAGACCTTTTTGAGGGTGTTACGGCTATTGCCTATACCTTTGATGATGAACCATCAAAGGTGGCAAAACTTTTGAAAGAATTTCAAAAGGACTTGAATGTTTTTGAATTTAAAGGTTTTCTTGTTGATGGAGAACCCTATAAGGGTGACCACCTGGATATGGTGGCAAGTCTGCCTTCAAGAAAGGAACTTATTACAAAATTTGCAACTGCTCTTGCATACCCCATGGTTACTTTTGCAAGATTGCTTAAGACACCATACAGAAATGTGGCAGTTGTATTTTCTGAAGTAGCTAAGAAAAAAAATAATTAAAAAAAATAAATGTATGGAGGTATTTTGTAATGGCTATAACAAGGGAAGATATTTTAAATTGGCTTGATGAAGCTCCAATGGCTGAAGTAATGCAGCTTGTAAAGGATATTGAGGAAAAATATGATGTTTCTGCAACTGCTGCTGCTCCAGTTATGATGGGAGCGATGCCCGGTGCCGCTGCTGGTGGGGCTCAGGAAGAAGAAAAAACTGAGTTTGATGTGGTCTTGAAAGAGTATGATGCTAAAAATAAGATTAAGGTTATTAAGGTTGTAAGGGAAATCACAAGCCTTGGTCTTAAAGAAGCAAAAGATGTGGTTGAGGGTGTTCCCAGCACAATTAAAGAAGCTGTATCAAAAGAAGAAGCAGAAGAAATTAAGAAAAAGTTTGAGGAAGTTGGTGGCAAGGTAGAAATAAAGTAATATCTTCAAATAACAGTCACTTTGAGTTTTGATAGAATGAGGGAGTATTTTCTCCTTCATTCTATTTTTTTATTTACAATCTAAAAAAAAAATGGTAAAATTATCCCTTCTTTTTTTATGGAGTATTATAAAGGAGTGTTTTATCACCTCATTTTATCCCAATAATTGGAGTTTAAAATATGCCAAACAAAACTAAAAGTATAAGGGATAGATATGATTTTAGCAGTGTTAAAACTGCTATTCCTATTCCAAATTTAATGGAACTCCCAAAGGAGTCCTATGATAGATTTCTCCAGATGGACAAACTTCCCGATGAAAGGGAGAATATAGGTCTTCAAGCCGTTTTTAATTCTGTATTTCCCATTGAGGATTTTAAGGGGAATTGTACTCTTGAGTTCGTTGAATACACTGTGGGGAATTGGGAATGTAAGTGCGGGAATCTTGTTGGTATAGAAAATTTGAAGTTTGAATGTAAGAAGTGTGGAAAATATCTAACTGGAGATCCAGAGCACATTGGACATATTGTGTGTCCTCATTGTGGTACGAGAAATGAAAATAAATTTAAAAGGTGTGATAATTGTGGAGATCCAGTAAAACTTAAAATAAAGTATGATGTGGAAGAGTGTATTGATAGGGGTCTTACATATGGAGTGCCTTTAAAAGTAAAGGTTAGAATGGTCATATGGGATACGGAAGAAGGCGGTTCAAAGGGTGAAAGAACCATAAGCGATATTAAGGAACAGGAGGTATATTTTACCGATATTCCACTTATGACTCCCCGCGGTACCTTTGTGGTGAATGGAACAGAAAGGGTAGTGGTAAATCAGATTCACAAATCTCCTGGAGTATTTTTTGAAGCGGATTTCAAGAAAAAATTCTTTTTAGGAAAAATAATTCCCTATAGGGGCTCCTGGGTGGAGTTTGAAATTGATGCCAAAAATATTCTCTACATCAGAATTGACAGAAAAAAAAGATTTCTGGCAACAATTTTTCTCAAGGCCCTTGGATATGAAAGCAATGAGGAAATACTGAATCTTTTCTATACACCCGTTAAAATTGTATCTGAAGGTGAGAAGTTTTTTAGGTATGTGGATGAAAGTTTAATTGGCTTTAAAATGCCTGAAAATATCGTGGATCCGGAAGATCCGGAAGATGTGATTTATAAGGCAAATACAAAATTTAATAGGGCGCACATAGAAACTTTGAAGGATGTTGGAATAGAAAAACTTGAGTTGACATCGGAAAATCTAAAAGGGGCTATTTTATTAAATGATGTAATTGACTATGAGACAGGTGAAATAATTGCAGAGGCAAATGATTTTGTTACCACAAAGATCCTGGCGGAACTTAAAAGACTTGGAGTAAATGAATTCAATGTAGCCTTTCCTGAATTTGATCCCGTTGGTCCTATTATTTCAAATACTTTGAGGAAAGATGTTATTACAACTCATGAAGAGGCATTAAAGGATTTTTACAGAAAATTGAGACCTGGTGAACCGCCCACTGTGGAAACTGCTGCTAAAATGTTTGAGGCCATGTTTTTTGACCCCAAGAGATATGATTTTTCAAGGGTTGGAAGATTAAAATACAATTTGAGATTTAATGAAAATGTCCCCCTTGATAAGGGACTTTTAAGTAAAGAAGATTTTATTAAGGTTATAGATTATCTTGTTAAGATACCTCAGGGGTATGGTAAACCTGATGACATAGATCATTTGGGCAATAGAAGAGTTCGTTCTGTGGGTGAACTGGTGGAAAATCAGTTTAGAATTGGACTTGTCAGAATGGAGAGAATAATAAGAGAAAAGATGACACTTCATGCTGAAATAAATAAAGCAGTTCCTTCTGAACTGATTAATTCAAAGCCAATTACTGCTGCTTTGAGGGAATTTTTTGGTAGTAGCCAGTTGTCCCAGTTTATGGATCAGACAAATCCCCTTGCTGCAATTACCCATAAGAGGAGATTGTCTGCACTTGGTCCTGGTGGAATTTCGAGAGATAGAGCAGGTTTTGAGGTGCGTGACGTTCACCCCTCCCACTATGGCAGACTCTGCCCCATTGAGACACCAGAGGGGCCAAACATTGGTCTCATTTCTTCACTTAGTTGCTATGCAAAGGTGAATGAATTTGGGTTTATAGTAACTCCATATAAAAAGGTTGAAAATGGAAAAATTCTTGACCATGTGAAGATTACAGATATAGGTGATTCCAATTTTAGGATTCATGAGGTTGTACTTGAAGAAGAGGTTGAAAAGGTCAATGAAAAACTCATAAAAGAGGGTAAGGAGCCTGCTTCATATGAACCCTATGCCTTTTATCTTACTGCATGGGAAGAGGAAAACTATGTTATTGCTCAGTCAACTGTCAAAAAGGATGAAAATAATAATATTCTTGATGAGCATGTGGATGCAAGGTATAAGGGGAATTTCATACTTGCGAGAAGGGAAGATATAAACTTCATAGATACATCTCCCCAGCAGCCGGTCAGTGTGGCTGCGTCTTTAATTCCATTTCTGGAACATGATGATGCTAATAGAGCACTTATGGGTTCAAACATGCAGAGACAGGCTGTACCTCTTTTGATAAGTGAGGCGCCAATTGTTGGAACCGGGATGGAAGGAATTGCTGCAAAGGATTCTGGTGTTGTGGTGGTCTGTAAGAGAAGTGGGATAGTTGAAAAGGTGGATTCCCAGCGAATTATCGTTAGAGTAACGGGAGAAGAACTTGAAGACGAACTTGAAGAGGCTGGAGTTGATGTCTATAAATTGAATAAATTTAGAAGATCAAATCAGGATACCTGTATTAATCAGAAACCTCTTGTAAAGGAAGGGGACTATGTTGAAAAGGGACAGGTTATTGCTGATGGCCCATGTACTGATGGAGGGGAACTGGCCCTTGGGAAAAATGTCCTTGTGGCTTTTATGCCGTGGGATGGTTATAACTATGAGGACGCTATTTTAATCAGTCAGAGACTGGTTAAGGATGATGTATATACAAGTATTCACATAAAGGAACTTGAAATAGAGGCGAGAGATACTAAATTGGGGCCTGAGGAGATAACGAGGGATATCCCAAATGTAGGTAATGAAAATTTACTCAAGGACCTTGATGAAAGTGGAATTATAAGGATTGGTGCCTATGTAAAGCCGGGAAGTATCCTGGTGGGAAAGGTTACTCCACAGGGAGAAACAAAATTAACTGCTGAAGAGAGGCTTTTAAAAGCTATTTTTGGAGATAAGGCCTCTGAGGTTAAGGATAATTCTCTTAAGTGCCCTCCGGGAATTGAGGGAATAGTTGTGGATGTAAAAATCTTTACCAGAAATGGTCTTCCAAAAAGCAAAAGGGCCCTTGAGGTGGAAGAGGATATCATCAAAAGATTAAAGACTGAACTGAATGATCAGATAGCCATATTGAGGGATGAAAGGGATAGAAAGATCAGGAAACTCTTCAGGGATAAAACCCTGTCCAAAGATGTTTTTGTTAAGAAACTTGACAAAACATTAACCGAGGGCACAAAACTTACAAAGGAAATACTTGATAAGTTTTCAAGCAGGGAATTGAGACAGATTAAGATAAAGGAAGATAATGAAATACTTATTCTTGAAAGAAGAAGCATTGAGGAGAAACTAAACAACAAGATAAGGGTTTTGCAGGAACTCTTTGATGAGAAGGTGGAAGGAATAAGAAGGGGAAATGAATTACCTGCGGGTGTAAATCAACTTGTTAAGGTTTATATTGCCATGAAAAGGAAAATCTCCATCGGGGATAAGATGTCCGGTAGACATGGGAATAAGGGAGTTATTTCCAATATTTTACCGGAAGAAGATATGCCCTTTATGGAAGATGGCACACCTGTGGACATAGTTTTGAATCCCCTCGGAGTTCCATCCCGTATGAATATTGGTCAGATACTTGAAACACACCTTGGACTTGCTGGAAAGGTCCTTGGCCTTCATTTTAAGACGCCAGTTTTTGATGGTGCTAAAGAGCGTGAAATTAAGGATCTATTGAAAAAAGCGGGATTTGACACTGGTGGAAAGGTTACACTTTATGATGGTAGGACGGGTAAACCTTTTGAGCAGAAGGTCACTGTAGGGTATATGTACATGTTGAAGTTATCCCATCTGGCTGATGACAAACTACATGCCCGTTCCATAGGTCCATATTCCTTGATTACTCAACAGCCTCTTGGTGGAAAAGCCCAGTTTGGAGGACAGAGATTTGGAGAAATGGAAGTGTGGGCACTTGAGGCATATGGTGCTGCAAATGTCCTTCAAGAAATTTTAACGGTTAAATCAGATGATGTTCAAGGTAGAAATAAGATATACCATGCAATAGTTAAGGGTGAACCTTCATATTTGCCAGGTATTCCAGAATCATTCAATGTCTTGATAAGGGAACTTCAGAGCCTTTGTCTGGATGTGGAACTTATAAAATTAAGAGATTAAACTTCCTATAATAGGAGGAATTATTTTGGAAGAAAAAAGAAAGTTAACAACGGATTTTGACTGTGTAAAATTAAGTATTGCCTCTCCTGAGAAAATCAGGAGTTGGTCATATGGAGAAGTTAAAAAACCTGAGACCATAAATTACAGGACATATAAACCTGAAAAGGATGGTTTATTTTGTGCAAGGATTTTTGGTCCCATAAAGGATTGGGAATGTCTATGTGGAAAATATAAGAGGTCCAGATATAAGGGGGTTATATGTGATAAGTGTGGGGTTGAGGTTACCTATTCAAGGGTTAGAAGAGAGAGAATGGGGCATATTGAACTGGCAAGCCCCTGCTCACATATATGGTTTTTTAAGGGACTTCCCAGTAAGATAGGGCTTCTTTTGAATTTGACCCTTAAAAATATGGAAAAGGTTTTATACTTTGAGTCCTATATAGTTATAGATCCCGGCGATACTCCCCTTAAAAAGAAGCAGATTTTGACAGAAGATGAATATAGAAAATATAAAAGGGAGTATGGGGATAGTTTCAGGGCTGGAATAGGTGCTGAGGCAATAAAAGAGTTGTTAATGGAACTTGATGTGGATGCGCTTGCAAAGGAACTTAGAGAGAAGATGAAAAATGAAACTTCACAGATGAGAAAGATAAAATATGCCAGGAGACTTAAAGTTGTTGATGCCTTCAGGAAGTCGGGGAATAAGCCGGAATGGATGATACTTGAAGTAATTCCAGTAATTCCACCTGAACTTAGACCACTTGTCCCTTTGAATGGTGGAAGATTTGCCACTTCTGATTTGAATGACCTCTACAGAAGGGTTTTAAATAGAAATAACAGGCTTAAAAAACTCTTTGACATGAAGGCTCCCGATGTGATTGTGAGGAATGAAAAGAGGATGCTTCAGGAAGCCGTGGATGCCCTTTTTGACAATGGAAGGAGAACAAGGGTTGTAAAAAGTTCCAGCAACAGACAGCTCAAGTCTCTTAGTGATAATTTAAAAGGCAAACAGGGAAGATTTAGACAGAATTTACTGGGGAAAAGGGTTGATTATTCTGGTAGATCGGTAATAGTTGTTGGTCCTCAACTTAAACTTCATCAGTGTGGAATTCCTAAGAAGATGGCCCTTGAGTTGTTTAAACCTTTCATACTCAATAGACTTGAAAAAATGGGTTATGTGGCCAATTTGAAAACTGCTAAGGAGTATATTGAAAGAGAAGAACCTGTTGTATGGGATATTCTGGAAGAGGTTATTAAAGAACACCCTGTGTTATTAAACAGGGCACCGACACTTCATAGGTTAAGTATTCAGGCTTTTGAACCTGTCTTAATTGAAGGAAAAGCGATTCAGATTCATCCCCTTGTTTGTGCGGCTTTTAATGCTGACTTTGATGGCGACCAGATGGCGGTTCATATTCCACTTTCAATAGAGGCTCAGATAGAATCTGCCGTCTTAATGTTGAGTAGTTATAACATACTATCTCCTGCAAATGGTAGACCTATAGCCGTTCCTTCTCAGGACATGATACTTGGGATTTACTATCTTACATCTGAAAAGCCTGGGGCAAAGGGGGCTGGAAAAGTTTTTGATACTCCAGAAGAGATTTACTATGCTCTTGAATTTGGACTTGTGGATTTGCACGCTCCCATTAAATATAAGTATAAAGGGAAATTAATTGATTTAATTGGAGCCTATGACGATCAGGATATAACTGGTACACCTCCCATTGATTTTGACGGGTATCTTGATACCACTGTTGGAAGGGTAATATTTAATGACAGCATACCTGAAAAGTTGCCCTTTATAAATGCCCGTTTAAAGAAAGAGGGGCTTAAAAAACTGGTACACTACTCCATTTTGAGGGCAGATCACGATACCACGGTTACCCTTCTTGACAATTTAAAGGATATTGGATTTAAATACGCTACTTATGCCGGGATTTCAATAGGTATTGATGACCTCGTTGTTCCAAAGGAGAAAAAAGAAATAGTTGAAAAGGCAAAGAAAGAAGTCATTGAGGTTGAAAAGGCATATCTCGATGGAAAAATTTCAGATGGTGAAAGATACAACAGGGTAGTTGATATTTGGTCTTCTGTTACCGACAGGATTGCTGAAAAGATGTTTAAGGCAATGGAAGATCAGGAAAAGGAAACAGGGACTTTTAATCCCATTTACATGATGGCCCGTTCAGGTGCAAGAGGTAGCAAACAGCAGATAAGACAGCTCGCAGGTATGCGCGGACTTATGGCAAAACCTTCTGGTGAAATTATTGAAACGCCAATTACTTCTAATTTCCGTGAAGGACTGAGCGTTTTGCAATATTTTATCTCCACACATGGTGCCAGAAAGGGACTTGCTGATACCGCTTTAAAAACTGCAGATTCTGGATATCTGACAAGGAGACTTGTAGATGTTTCTCAGGATGTGATTGTCACCATGGAAGATTGTGGAACCATGGATGGAATTGAAATAAGAGCCATTATTGAAGGGGGGGAGACCATAGAATCTCTAAAGGATAGAATTATTGGTAGGGTTGCCCTTGAGGATATCCGCGATCCAATAACAAGGGAGATTATAGTTGCCAAAAATCAGGAAATTACAGAAGATCTTGCTGAGATAATAGAAGAATCTGGAATTGAAACCGTATACATCCGTTCAGTTTTAACCTGTAAGGCTGAAAGGGGTGTCTGTGCAAAATGTTATGGTAGAAACCTTGCCACTGGGAAAATGGTTGAACTGGGAGAGGCTGTTGGAGTTATTGCTGCACAATCAATTGGTGAACCGGGAACCCAGTTGACAATGAGAACCTTCCATATTGGGGGTACTGCAAGTAAAGTTGAGGCTCAATCATCAATTGTGCCAAAGGCGGAGGGAAAGGTTAAGTTAAAAAGGGTAAATCTAATAGAAAACAGGGAAGGCAGTTTCACAGTAATGAACAGGAATGGAAGCCTTGTAATTGAAGATGAGAAGGGAAGAGAAAAGGAGAAATATGGACTTGTTTATGGTGCAAAACTCCTTGTAAAAGATGGGGATATGGTGAAACCGGGGCAGAAAATAGTTGAATGGGATCCCTTTTCTACACTCATTTTGACTGAAGTTGAAGGAACAGTCAGGTTTAAGGATATAATTCCCGATGAGACATTAAAAGAGGAGAAGGACGAGGTTTCACTTAGGTCCACTCTGGTTATAATCCAATCTAAAAATGAAAAACTTGAACCTTCGATTGAGATAGTGGATGATGAGGGAAATGTTTTAAAGACGTATTTGTTGCCAGTTAAGGTTCACCTTGCTGTGAATGATGGTGATAAAGTATATCCTGGAGATGTGCTTGCCAGGATTCCAAGGGGAACTGCAAAAACTAAAGATATCACGGGTGGTTTGCCAAGAGTTGTGGAACTATTTGAGGCAAGAAAGCCAAAGGAACCGGCTATAATGACCGAAATAGATGGATATGTTTCCTTTGGTGGAATTGTAAGGGGACATAGACAGATATTTGTTCAGCCAGCAAAGGGTGAAAAGAGGGAATATCTTGTGCCAAGAGGTGCCCATATCCTTGTTAGAGAAGGAGAGTTTATAAAGTCGGGTACCCCCCTTGTGGATGGACCATTGAATCCTCATGATATTTTAAAAGTTTTGGGAGAAAAGGAACTTCAAAAATATTTGTTGAATGAAATTCAGGAAGTTTACAGACTTCAGGGTGTTCAGATTAATGACAAACATATTGAGGTTATTATCAGGCAGATGATGAGATGGATTAAGGTTGAAGAAGTCGGTGATACCGAATTTTACTATGAGCAGCAGGTTGATAAGTTTAAATTTGAGGAAGAAAATAGGAGGGTTGTGGAGGAAGGTGGTGAACCTGCTCAAGGTAGGCCAATGCTTCTTGGGATTACAAAGGCGGCTTTAATTACGGATTCCTTCATCTCTGCGGCATCATTTCAGGAAACCACAAGGGTGTTGACTGAAGCAGCAATTGCTGGAAAGATAGATTACCTCAGGGGACTGAAGGAAAATGTGATTATGGGTAAACTTATTCCAGCTGGAACTGGCTTTAAAGATTATAGGAAGTTTAAACTCCTTGAAGATAAAATTGCTGAAGAAGAAGAGGAGATAATGGGTGATTTTGAGGTGGAGGAAAAGGATTTAGATGAAATTGTGGATGAAGATTTGATGAATCTGGAAGATGAACAGGATTCTACAACTGATTCAGGTGATGAAGGAAAGAGAGATATGGAAGATTAAATAACTTTGAGAGATTGATCTTTTTTCTTTTTTCGTTTTTCATTTTGTGACCTCCTTCGAAAAGGGGCGGAAATTTCCGCCCCTTTTTTATTTTATTGTTTCCCATGTTGTGTTATAAAATAGAATTCTTTTGATTGGGAGTTTCATAAATGAATTTTGAACCCAGATGGATAGCATGGGAAAGCACGAGAAGGTGTAACCTAAGTTGTATCCATTGTAGATCCTCTTCTGAAAATTGCAGTTATGAGGGTGAATACACCACAGAAGAAGCAAAGGAACTACTTGCCCGGATATCCAGGGATTATAAGCCAGTTTTTGTCCTATCTGGAGGGGAGCCTCTGTTGAGGGAGGACATATTTGAAATAGCCACCTTTGGAACTCAGGTTGGGCTTAAAATGTGTCTTGCTACAAATGGAACCCTTATAGATGATGGAATTTGTAGAGAGATTTTAAGATCTGGAATAAAGGTGGTTTCTTTAAGTCTTGATGGTCCCAATGCCAGAGTTCACGATGATTTCAGGCGTCAGGATGGGGCTTTTGATGGGGTTTTGAGGGGAATTGAATTTCTAAAAAGGTATGAAATTCCATTTATCATAAATTCATCATTTACAAAAAGAAACCAGAAATATATAGAGGAAACCTATAGACTTGCTAAAAAGTTGGGGGCAAGGGCCTGGTATATGTTTATGATAGTTCCCACAGGCAGGGGGGAAGATGCCTTTGAAGAACTCATTGACCCTGTGGACTATGAAAAAATCCTCGTCTGGCACTATTATATGGAAAAAGATGAGAAGGAAATGCTTGTAAGACCCACCTGCGCTCCTCAATATTACAGGGTGGTTGAGAGGATGAATATGAAAGAGGATGAAAAACTTGTAAGGAGAAATTTAAAATTTGGCACGGGGGGAAGTAAAGGTTGTATTGCGGCGCAGTATATCTGTTTTATTAACAATATAGGGGATGTGTATCCATGTTCCTACTTTCCATTTTCAGCGGGTAATTTGAGGGAGAAGAGTTTTAAAGAGATCTGGGAGAATTCTGAATTATTTAAGGATTTGAGAGATTTTGGAAAATATAAGGACAATTGTGGTGCCTGTGAATATTTAAATATCTGTGGTGGATGCAGGGCAAGAGCGTATGCCGTTAAAGGAGATTACCTTGCAGGAGAGCCCTACTGTAGATATGTTCCAGAGAAACTTCGGAGGAAAGAATGAATTCAAAGGATAGAATTTTAGCAGGTTTTAGAAATTCAAAAAGTGAGGAAGTCGGGGTCTGGTTTATGCGTCAGGCTGGGAGATTTTTGCCTGATTACAGGAAATTAAGGGGAAAATATTCCTTTGAGGAAATGTGTAAAGATCCGGAATTAATAAGAGAGGTTACACTTCTTCCCTTAAGATACATGGATGTGGATGCCCTCATAATTTTTTCAGATATTTTGACCCCCCTCTGGGGATGTGGTATTGACTTGAAATTTGTGGAGGGTGGGGGACCTCTTGTAGGGGAAGTTGATTCATACGTTGAAGCACTTAAGAGGTATGATTTTAACAAAAATAAATTTCTCTTTGATGGGATAAAACTTGTAAAGAATGAAGTTAAAGATGATAAATTTTTACTTGGCTTTTCTGCTGCTCCCTTTACCTTTCTTGCATATTTGCTTGAGGGGGGACATTCCAGAAATTTTTTAAAGATCAGGAGTATGATTTATGAAAGGAGTGATTATTTAGAAGATTTGTTTGAGATAACTTCAGAGATGATAATTTTATATCTGGAGAAACAGTTTGAGGCAGGGGTTGATGGGGCTCAGATTTTTGACAGTTGGATAGGGTATATGGGTAGGGAAAGGTTTATATGGTATAAAAAATTTCTGAAAAAAATATTTAAAAAATTTGAAGGTAAAAATTTAATCTATTTTCCCCTTAACTCGGTTCATATCATGAAAGAAATGGTGGATTTAAGTGTTAAGGTTATTTCCGTTGACTGGAGATGTGATATTTCATATCCAGTGGAGATTGGCTTTAAAGGTGGAATTCAGGGGAATTTAGATCCTGCGGTTTTCTTTCTGGATGAGGCTGTAGTGTTTAGGGAAGTTGAGAAGATTTTAATGGAAAAAGATAAACTAAATGGTTTTATTTTCAATACTGGACATGGTTTGCATCCTGAAACTCCTTATAATATTGTGAAAAAGGTAGTTGATTTCATTCATCAATGGAGGTAGTTTTTGAAGAAAATAGGAGTTATTGGAGGTGGCCTTTCAGGCCTCTTAATTTCTTATCTGTTGTTGGAAGGGGGAGGTGTTTCCTTATCTATTTTTGAAAGGGAAAGTAGATTTGGGGGAAAAATTTACACTGTGAGGGAGGGGGGCTTTTTACTTGAAAATGGGCCCAATGGTTTTTTAAATTCAAAGCCTGAAACCTTAAAGATAGTTAAAATGCTTGGTATAGAAAGTGAACTGTATGAGGCAGAAGATAGTGCAGAAGATAGATTTATTTTAAAAGGGGGAAAACTTGTAAAGGTGCCTCTCTCTCCTGAGGAGTTTATTTTTTCACCCATTCTTTCGCCTTGGGGTAAGTTGAGGCTCTTAGGAGAATTTTTTAAGGGAGTTGGTGAGGATGAATCTGAAAGTGTTGAGGATTTTGTGGTAAGAAGGCTTGGAAGGGAAGTTTTTGAAAGGTTAATAGATCCTATGGTTTCAGGGATATATGCAGGTGATCCAACAAGAATGGAGATGAAGGCGTCATTTCCTGTAATCTATAACCTTGAGAGAAATTATGGTGGACTTTTGAAGGGAATGTTTAAAATTAAGAGGGATAGAAAGGATGTTTCTGCTTCTCCCTCTGGAAGGCTTACAACCTTTAAAGGTGGCCTTTCCTTTTTTATAGATAGAATTTCAAAGGAAATTCTTGATAGGGGTGGAAAAATTTTTCTAAATTCCTCTGTAAAAAGAGTTGAAAAGAAAGAAGGTGGATTTTATCTCTACACACAGGAAGAATCACATTACTTTGATATTTTGATTTTTGCAATACCAGCCTATGAATGTGGGAAACTTTTGAGAAGCGTTGATCCTTTTTTTGGAAGGATGGCAGAAGATGTTGAATATTCTCCTCTTGTGGTTGTTCACTTTGGATATGGGAAGGAATCCCTTGAGGGTGTTCCTGAGGGATTTGGTTTTTTGGTCCCCTTCATTGAGGGAAGAAAAATACTTGGTTCCATTTTCATATCCTCAATTTTTAAGGATGGCAGGGCACCTGATGGAATGTATCTTTTTACCACAATGGTTGGGGGAGCAAGGTGGATGGATGTATGTAGATTAAGTGAAGGTGACATTGAGTCAATTGTTATGAAGGAATTTAAGGAGATTTTAAATATTTCAAAGTCTCCCCACTTTAAGAAAATTGTGAAATGGGAGAGGGCTATCCCACAGTACAATATTGGGCATTCAAAAACAATGGAATATGCCAGAAATTTTCATAAAAAGAACAAAAATGTATACATAATGGGAAATGCCTTCAGGGGAATTGGAATTAATGACATTTCAAAGGCAGCCTTTGAAGTCTTTGAAGAATTTTTGAAGGTTAAAAATTCTTAAATTTTTCTAACTTCAGATTTTTCCTTGACACAATTTTTTGAGATTTCCTAAAATTAAATTAAATATTTTTTCAGTTAGGATATGAAGGTTTTGTGAGATGCGTGAGAGATTTAAAAAAACCGAAAAGTATGATTTTTACGAAATCACCAAGGTATTAGAAAAATGGCAGATTTTATGAAAAAGAAAAAGAAGAGTGCACTTTGTTTAAGGAGATTTTTTCGTATTGGCTCTTTTTAAAAAAAGAAAGGGAAAACCGTTCAATATCAACAATACCAGTAATAGAGTTCACAGTCTTAATAGGCCTTATCTATTTTTTCTTTTTTTTCTTTGGTTTTTTCTCTAATGTCGGTAATGTTGAACTGGCTTTTTTTTCAATTTTTATCCTTATTATTTTTCACGCTGGATTTTTTATGTTTTATTTAAAAAGAAGAGAAAAAAATAAAATTTTTATGGAGAGAGTCAGGGATTTAACAGATAAATATGTAGAAAATAGGGAAAAAATAAGGAAATTTTGTATAAAAGTAAAAAAAAAATGAAAATTTTATTATAGGTGTAGTTCCGCTGATGCTTGGTTTTCTTAAGTTTATGCATTTAAAAAAATATTTATTTGTCAATGGGTGGATGAAATATGTGGATAAGAATTTTGATTTTATAATTTTTATTAGTCCCATAACTCTGGCTATTCTTATGGGAATGTACAGATTGTCAAGGTTTTTCCATGAATTAAGTAGGTGTGTAATTGATGGGAATATTGAAGGCTTTGAGAGTGGGTTAATAAAAGGGGTCATCTTTGATGGAAAAACATTTCTCTTTTATTCACTTGTGGCAGTGGGAACTTTTTTCTTTTTATTTAATAGATTTTTTACTTTATGGCTGATAACAATAGTTTTACTGGTATATTTTCTTGAATGGTTTATAATTTCAAAGGTTAAAAATATAAGTGATTTTTTAGAAGGTATTGGAAGGTATGAAATAGTTGTGAAGAGGCTGGAAGTAATTGAGGAGAGATTTCTCTATTTTGAGGAATGAGGGAATTTTTATGAAGAGATCAAAGATTTTTCTCATTTTATTTCTAATTGGAATGGGGATTGGATTTGTGAGGTTTATTAAAAAGGATTTACCTTACCTTTCTTATATGAGACATTGGTTAATTACATTTGGAATGAATAGTTATTCAGTTAATGAGTGTAAGCGGCTCAAGTTAAATAGATATCTGGAGAAGCCTCTTTATGTTAAAGAATACTTAATTTTAAAAAATCAGTTTGCCTTTCCTGTCCTGGGAAGGAGAGCGTGTTTTTTGGATAGGATAGAGTTTATATACATAAAAGAAAAACTATATCACCTTTTAATAGAGGATTCTGAAATTAAAAGTAGAGAGTGGAAAAAATACTACAGGTTATTGAGGATAGGTTCCCCAGATATTGAGATTTTAGCCTGCAAAATGTGGGAGATATATGCCTATAATAAATTAGGAGATGAGAAAAAGGAAGAAGAGATACTTAATTCCTATAATATCAGGGCTGCGATTGATTATTTTAAATTTTTAAAGAAAGATCTTGAGGAATCAAAGAAAATTAATGGAAATCCTGAGTTTAATTATTTGAAATTCAGTGGTTCCATTTTAGAAGATGTGAAGTTATCTTACATTGACTGGTGTATAAAGTATCTTGAGAATAAAATAAGAGGAAGGTGAAAATTGAGAGGCGTTAGAAGTAGGCACATTGTGTGGGGAGTAATTTACATTTTCTTTTTTATATTTATTTTAAGTATTTCTTCTTACATCTGGACGTGGGGCTATTTTTTTATGGATTTTTCTGATGACGTGGGTAGGATATTTTCAAAGGGTTTTAATAGAGGGGTTAAGTACTTTTCCCGCTATATTAACTACATAAATGGAAGGCGCAATGGGAGTTTTTATAGTGGGATGGATGATAGGAAGAGACTTGAGGAGGATTTTTACAATTTACTTTGCTTTAACTATGAGATTGACAGGATAAAGACTCCCTTTGGGAGAGAAGAGGTAAAAAAAGACCTTGTGGATGTTATGATTTTGCTTAAAAAGTACAAAATGGCTGGGTATGTGATTGAAAGTGAGATAAAAAAGGTTGTAGATAAGGACAGATATTTAGAGAAATACATTCCACTTCTTTCATATATTTATTATAAAGTTGGGGATAAGGATAAATCAGATAAATACATGTCAGAGTTTATTTTTCATTTAGAGGGTGCTGGGAAGATAGGGGAAAAGAGAGAGGAAATAGAGAAAAAGAGAAATGAAATTTTAAAAAAGAAAGGGAGATATTTTAAGTATAAAAAAGATTACTACGATTTTTTGCTTGGGGGATTAAAGTGATTTTTAAGAATTCCTTTTAATATTAAATTTAATGGTAATAAATAAAAAGGTGCTGGACTACCCAGCACCTTTTGTAATTTTATTTGGAACTATTTTCAGTCCAAACTCTTAAAATGTGTAATATCACTTCTGCTGCAAGTTTCATACTTTTTAAAGCCACCCATTCCTGCTTGCTGTGAAAATTCATTCCACCTGCAAAAATGTTTGGTGTCAAAACTCCCATATAACAAAGGGTTGCTCCATCTGTGCCGCCTCTAATTGGCTTTGTAACAGGCTTTAAACCTGCTCTTTTTACCGCTTCAATTGCATAGTTAAGCACCTTTGGGTCTTCCATAATTTTATATTTCATATTTCTATAATATTCCTTTATTTCAACTTCAACCTTTACTCCGGGAAATTTTTCTTCCGTCTTTTTTGCCCAATCTTCTATCCACTTTCTCTTTTCTTTTAGTCCCTCTATTTCAAAATCTCTCAAGAGTGTTGTTATTTTAACTTCACTTACATTTCCATTTATCTGGTAGGGATGTACATATCCTTCTTTTCCTTCAGTGGTTTCTGGAAGAGAATCTTCTTTGAATAGTGTGATAAAGTAAGATGCAGCCCTTACTGCATTTACAAGTTTATTTTTGGCATATCCGGGATGAACATCTTTTCCCTTTACTGTAACTATTGCGGAATCGGCACAAAAGGTTTCATTTTCAACCTCTCCGGGATATCCACCATCCATTGTGTAGGCATATTTTACTCCAAATTTCTTGACATCAAAATATTTTGTTCCCTGTCCCACTTCTTCATCTGGTGTGAAGGCGATTTTTACTGTGGGATGTTTAAATTCTGGGTGTTTTACCATGTATTCAACGGCTGCCATAATTTCTGCAATTCCCGCCTTATCATCTGCTCCAAGAAGTGTGGTTCCATCAGATGTTATTATTGTGTCCCCAATGAAATCCTTTAATTTTGGATTTTCACTTACCTTTATTACCTGATCCTCTTCTCCGGGAAGGACAATGTCTTTTCCGTCGTAGTTTTCATGTAATATGGGTTTAACATCTTTCCCTGAAACTTCTGGGTAGGTGTCAAGGTGTGCAATAAATCCAATTGGGGGAACTTTATCTTTAATTTCTTCATCCAGATTTGAAGGAAGTGTTGCATATACATAGCAGTACTCATCCACATGTGCATCTTCAAGTCCCAGTTCCTTCAGTTCTTTTACAAGTAAATTTGCAAGATCAAACTGATGTTTTGTGGAGGGAAAGGTTTCTGAGGCCTCATCTGATTGTGTGTTTATTTTTACATATCTTAAGAATTTTTCAAGGACATGTAAGTCTTCTTTTTTGATTTTATAATCCATCTATTTCTCCTTTATTTTGGTATAAGAATAAAAATGCCACAAAACTTTATTTTCTTCAAGTTATTTATTGTTAATATACCATTGAACATTTAGTAATATTACATTTTTGACAATTGATTTCTGTAAGAGTATAATTACACTTTATAACTTGTTGTGGTAGAGTAATTTCCTGTTGACATAAAAGTATAGTGGTGGTATAAATGAAAGAGGATTTTTTTCAAAGAGGTCTGTATGGGTGAAAATTTTGACCTGGAAAATCTTTTTAAAGAAGCAGAAAAAACTGTTGAAGAGATAGCAAAAAAGAAAAAGACAAAAGATAGTACCACTGAAACAGAAGTTGAGATCAGTAAAGATAAAGAGGAGTTATTGGAAGAGATTTCAAGGCTAAATAGTAAACTTGAGGATGTCAGAGCAGAATTTTCAAATTTTAAGCAAAGGACAATAAAAGAGAAGGAGAAGTTATCCCTTTTTGTGGAGGCAGATCTTCTAAAGGAAATTATTAACATAGTAGATATTTTTGATTATGCAAAAAAGACCTTTTCAAGGGGCTCAAATCACACAGTGGAAGAATATCAAAAGGGATTTGAATTGCTATATAGGGAATTTTTAGTTTTACTGAATAAACTTGGACTTGAAAAGATAGAATCTATTGGTAGGAAGTTTGACCCAAACTTTCACCATGTGGTTTCTGTAGTAGAAAGTGAAAATGGGGAAGATAATGTTATAATTGATGAAATCAAAAGCGGATATGTCTATAAGGGCATTGTTATCAGACCCTCAATGGTCAAGGTTTCTAAAAATAAAAAATAACTTTGGAGTAGGGTATGAAAAAAATTATAGGAATTGATCTCGGGACTACAAATTCTTGTGTTGCAGTTGTAGAAGGTGGTTCAGCCCAGGTTATACCCAATAATCTTGGGGGGCGTACCACACCATCAATTGTGGCCTTTACTGAAAAGGGGGAGAGATTAATTGGTCAAATTGCAAAGAGACAGGCTATAACAAATGCTGAAAATACAATTTATGCTGTAAAAAGATTAATTGGTAGGAAGTATGATTCTCCTGAGGTCTCAAGGGCAAAGGATTTACTTCCTTATAAATTGGTTCCAGCCGAAAATGGGGATGTGAGAATTGAAATTATGGGAAAGATTTACTCGCCTCAGGAAATATCAGCCATGATTTTACAATATTTGAAGGCATGTGCTGTGGAATATCTTGGGACGGAAGATATTGAGGCTGTTATAACTGTTCCTGCTTATTTTGATGATTCTCAGAGACAGGCTACCAAGGATGCTGGAGAAATTGCTGGGTTAAATGTTAGAAGGATCATAAATGAGCCAACTGCTGCTGCCCTTGCCTATGGGCTTGGAAATGATAAAAATGAGAAGGTTGCAGTTTACGATCTTGGGGGGGGGACATTTGATATTTCAATACTTGAAATAAATGAGGGGGTTTTTGAGGTTCTTGCCACCTGTGGAGATAGTTTCTTGGGTGGTGAAGATTTTGACCAGAGAATTTCAAACTGGATTATAGAGGAATTTTTAAAGGAGACAAATATAGATTTGAGAAATGATGTACTTGCACTTCAGAGAATTAAAGAGGCTGCTGAGAAGGCGAAATGTGAACTTTCCTCTGTAAGTGAAACCACCATAAGTCTTCCTTTTATAGCGGCTGATGAAACAGGTCCCAAACACTTTGACAAGGTTTTAACTGTTTCCAAACTTGAAGAACTTGTTGGGGATTTAATAGAGAAAACTCTTGAACCCTGTGAAAAGGCCCTTTTTGATGCAAAGTTGAGTCCCGAAGACATTGACAAAGTAATTCTTGTGGGCGGTCAGACCAGGATGCCAAAAATTAGAACCGTTGTTTCTGAATTTTTTGGTAAATCCCCGAGTGCTGAAATAAATCCAGATGAAGTGGTTGCCGTTGGTGCTGCTCTGCAGGGTGGAGTTTTACAGGGCGATGTTAAGGACATTGTTCTACTTGATGTTATTCCCCTTTCCCTTGGGGTCGAAACTCATGGGGGACTTTTTACAAAGATAATTGAGAAAAACTCCACAATTCCGCTTAAAAAGACACTATCCTTTACAACAGTTGCTGACAATCAGACCACAGTTCAGATTCATGTTTTACAGGGTGAGAGGGAACTTGCGGAATACAATAGATCTCTTGCAAAATTTGAGTTGGTGGGGATACCACCTGCTCCAAGGGGAGTGCCACAGATAGATGTTACCTTTGAGGTTGATTCAAACGGTATTTTAAATGTATCTGCTGTTGATAAGAGATCTGGAAAGAAGCAGGAAATAAAAATAACACCTTCTTCTGGACTTTCACAGGAAGAGATTATGAGAATGAAAGAAGAGGCGGCCCTTTTTGCAGAAAAAGACAGGGAAAAGAAGGAACTTACACTGGCCAAAAATAGACTTGACAGTATTTTGAAAACAGTTGACAAGTCCTTTACTGAATATGGCTATCTACTATCTCCAGATAGGGCTTCTGAGATAAAACACCTTATCGCTGAGTGTAATAGGATTTTTTCTGATCCTGACCTTACAATTGAAAAGGTTGAAATGTATATATCTAAGGTAGAAAAGGCTGGATCGGAGATAACGGCTGCAATGTTGAAATCTCCTGAAACTTCTTCAATAGTTGAATCTTCGGGATTAGATAGTTCTCAAAAGCAAATGGAGGAACTTTTAAGGGAATCCATAAATAATGATAAAGAAGAGGGGGAGTCCTGATAAATTTTTTCTTTTATTTTTTTTAAAAAGGGCTTATAACTCTATATTAATTTTTATTTAGGTTGATGTGATATGGAAAAGGATTATTACGCAATTTTAGGAATCAGCAGAAATGCCTCTCAGGATGAGATAAAAAAGGCTTATAGAAAGATGGCTTTAAAATACCATCCAGACAGAAACCCTGATGATCCCCATGCAGAGGAGAAGTTCAAAGAGGTTTCTGAGGCCTATAGTGTTTTGAGCGATCCTGAAAAGAGGGAAATTTACGATAAGTATGGCTATGAGGGGCTTAAAGGGCGAGGATATAATTTTCACTTTGATGAATCCATATTTTCGGATTTCTCAGATATTTTTAGTCAATTTTTTGGGTTTGGTGGATTTGGAGATATTTTTGGAGGTGGCTCCTCAAAAAGAAAAACGAGATTTTCTCCCATGAGGGGTGAGGATCTGGAATATGAAATAGAGATTACTCTCAAGGAGTGTGCCCTTGGAAAAATTACCAGGGTGAAGATACCCGTTCTTGAAACCTGTGATAGGTGTGGGGGAAAGGGTGTCGAGAGTGAAAGGGATATTGTTACCTGTCCCAACTGTGGGGGACGTGGATTTGTTGGGTATTCTCAAGGATTTTTTCAGATCAGAAGAACCTGTAGCAGGTGTGGAGGAAGTGGCGAGATAATAAAGAAGGCATGTAGTAAGTGCTTTGGTAAGGGAAGGGTAAAGGGAGAAAAAAGTATAGAGGTTAACATTCCTGCAGGGATAGAAGATGGAATGAGGATAAGATGTGCCGGTGCTGGTAATGGAGGTGTAAATGGTGGTCCTCCAGGTGATCTCTATGTGGTTGTGAGGATTGAAGAGGATAAGAATTTAAAAAGAAATGGTGTTGATATCTATTCAGATGCTTTTGTTCCCTTTACGACTTTTATTCTTGGGGGAAGGATTAAAGTAAATACCATTTATGGGATTGAAGAAATAAACATACCTCCAGGTACTCAACCTGAAAATGTTTTTACTCTAAAAGGTAAGGGATTACCTTACATAAATAGCAAGAAAAGGGGAAATCATTATGTGAGACTTAAGGTTGTACTCCCCGAAAAATTAAATAGAAGACAGAAGGAACTCCTGAAGGAGTTTGAGGAGATTGAGAGGAAAAAAGAGGGGGGCTTTTTTAAAAAGGTCAAAGAAAATTTGAAGATATGAAAAATAACAGGTGGAAGTTAATTAAGATAAAATTTAAAAAGGAATTTGAGGATTTGATTTTAGGTGAGATTGCTGACTTTGAGTTTAACGGTATAGAAAATGTAGATGCTGGCAAATATGTTATTTTTAAAATCTTTTTTCCCGAAAATTTTGATGGGAAATTGCTTAGAAATCGCCTAAAAAAATATGGTGCTGAATTTCTTGGAGAGAGGATTATATTTCAGGAAAATTGGGATGAAAAGTGGAGAAAGAATTTTAGGGGGGTTGAGTGCGGAGTTTTTTTTATAAGACCCCCCTGGATGGAAAAAAAAAGCGAAAAAATTGATGTGGTAATAGAACCTGGTGGAGCATTTGGAACTGGACTTCATGAAACCACACAACTTTGCCTTGAAAGGATTCCACATCTATTTAAAAGTGGTTATAGTATTCTGGATGCCGGCTGCGGAAGTGGGATTTTGATGATATCCACAATTAGATTTGCGGATGAAAATGGGGTGAAAGTTGGTAAAGTTGTTGGGGTAGATATAGAGGAAGAGAGTATAAAAGAATCTTTCAAAAATTTATCTTTAAATAAAATTTCGGAAAATAGGGTGGAACTTTTTAACAGTAATTTGAAAAAATTTAACTTTCCTCAAAAGTTTGATTTAATTTTTGCAAATATGTTGTATAATGAAATTGAAATGAACATAGAAAAAATGAAGAGTCTTTTAAGAGAAGGTGGATTTTTGCTCTTTTCCGGGATTTTGACCAGTGAAAGGGAAGATTTTTTGCAACTTTTGAAGAGAAATGATTTCTCTGTAAGGGGAGTTTTTGAAAAAAATAAGTGGCTTCTTTTTGAAGTTAAAGTGGTGAGGTAGAACTTTGGCGGATAAAGTTAAAAACAGTTTGGGTAAGGGAATACAGGATATCATAAAAAAAAGCAGGGATAAGGGGATAAGTTATCATGAACTTATGGAGCATTTTGAGATGGAATTTATCCTTCAGACGCTTGAAGATAATGATTTCAATATTTCTAAATCTTCAAAATATTTAGATATAAATAGAAATACTTTGAGTAAGAAAATTGAAAAGTACAGTAAATACAAATTCTTTAAAGATCGTATCGAAAAAATTAAATCCAGAAATAGAAGGGATAGTAAATAAAGTTGTAAAGAACTATGATTTTGAGGATCTATCCCTTGTGGTAAAGTTTTATAGTTATAGGAGTATGCTTTTCGGCTTTTCTCAAAGTAAAAAAATCGCCTATTTTAAATTTAACGATATTTTTCTGGAAGAGGTAAACTTATTTGAAGAACTTTTTCCCGTTGTCTTAGATGTGGCAGTTGGTAAAATTGAAAAATGGGAACTTACAAGATTTGCGGATGAAATTTCCACGAAGGTTTCTAATCGCAGAAGTAGAGTAAAATATTCTTCCTTTACACCTGTGGGTAAAGTTTATAACCTGACTCATCTTTCGGAAGAGTTTAGTCCCTATTTTGAGTCACTCAGCATAAATGGTATATTCTGGAGTAAACATAGTTCAAGGAAAAAACTTGGTTCTGCAGATATGTTGAATAGGGTTATAATAATAAGTAAAATACTTGATTCGGAAGATATTCCAGATTATCTGATTAAATTTATTATTTTTCACGAGATTTTGCATTTTATGTTTCCACCTGTTAGAAAAGGTAAAAGGAGAATCCAGCATGGAGATGAGTTTAGAAAATTTGAAAAAAAATGTAAATATTATGAAAATGCAATGAATTTCTTAGAGGAGAATGATTTCTAAAAAATTTTTTTCACTACTTTTGAAGGTGCCTTCTCTTGTTTTTGATTTTGAAATTCCCTTTTCTAAAAAATTGTTTTTTTTCTTTTCCCTTTTCTATTTGATTTTTCCCTTTGACTTTTTACCAGATTACATTCCCGTTCTTGGCTGGATTGACGATTACTTCATTTTTCTATTTGGACTTTACAACTTTTTGACTTCACTTGATGAAGAGCACATACTAAATCATTGGGAAAATTTAAAAGAGTATGAATCATCTCTTGATGTTTTGAGGAATTTTTTAATTTTTTACCTCCTTCCGCTTGGAAGAACAGGTAATGGGAGGTGAAGTGATGAAAAAAGTATTTCTTTTCATTTTTTTAATTTTCTTATTTTTTACTTTGACTTTTTCAGATGTCCTTGTTTTTAAAAATGGAAAAAAAATAAAAGTGAAGAAACTTCGTCTCAAGGGTGATGTAATATATTATGAACTTGATGGGGTATCAGTTAGTATAAATAAGAAATATGTAGACTGGGAGGAAAGTCTCAAAGAGACCCAAAAGGAAAGGAAGTTTGTGAAAATTGAAGATAAGGGAAATGGTTTTTTGATTTTAAGAAAGAGAAAGGAAAAGTATTATAAACTTCTTGAAAATGATGGTATTGAAGTTAAAGAAAAAACTTTTCCTCCACCTGGCCCCATTAAGGCCTCTGACTATGAAGATATTTCACTTGTAAAACTTTCTAAGATGAATAAAATTTCACTTAAGGAAGCAAGAGACCTTAATAAGAGACTTTCAGGGTTGCTAAAAAAGTACATATATGACAAAAAATACAATACCTCCTCATTTTTAGAGAGTGGGGTTGGAGTTATTCCCTTTTTTAGGAATTATCAAAATATGATTTGTGTTAGGGCCGTTGTAAATGATAGGGCCAATGTGGAATTTTTCTTTGATACAGGGGCCACCTATACCATGTTTTGTTTTAAAAGTGCAGAGGTTGCTGGAGTAAAGGTTTTAAGGGATAGATATGTTCCAGTTCAAACTGCATCGGGTATTGCAAAATTTCGCTTTGGTTATGTAGAAAAGATGGAAATTGGAAATATGAAAATTAAGGATTTGGGGGTTTTAGTTGCCCCTCCAGGACTTACTGATGTAAATTTACTTGGCCAGAATGTAATTAAGGGATTTAAAGTTACAATAGATGAAGGTGAAAGAAAAATTTTTTTAAAAAAATAGATTAAAGGAGGTTTGGTGGAAAGGGTGAAAAAAAAACCATCAAAGGAAATAGCTCTCAATGAAAGTTCTTTGAGATTGCTACTTGATAGGAGGTCTGAGGGAATAAAAATTATTGAATCCCTATATAATGTGGATATTTTTATAAGGGGGGAAAGGGTATCGGTTGAAGGTGAGGTGGAAGATGTTGAAAGTGCAATAAAGGTAATGGATCAAATAGATTTTTTTCTTAAAAAGGGATGTGATATAAAAAGAGAAGATTTAAGGCATATTTTAAGGGAGTGTTCAAAGGATGAAAACCTTGAGGTTAAGGATTACATGAACAAACGCCTTGAAATAAAGGCTGGAAGGAGGGTTATCTCTCCCAAGGGTTTAAATCAAATAAATTATTTACAGGCGATTTTAAAAAATGATTTAACATTTGCAATTGGTCCAGCGGGTACTGGAAAGACATTTTTGGCAGTTACAATGGCGGTGAATTATTTAATGGAAAAAAAGGTTTCAAGAATAATTCTTACAAGGCCTGCAGTAGAAGCTGGAGAAAAATTGGGCTTTTTACCGGGAGATATGCAGGAGAAGGTAAATCCATATTTGAGGCCCCTCTATGATGCTCTTTATCATTTGCTTGACTTTGATAGGGTACAGAAATTTTTAGAAAAGGAAGTTATAGAAATAGCTCCCCTTGCCTTTATGAGGGGTAGAACTTTAAGTGAGAGTTTTATAATTTTAGATGAAGCGCAAAATACCACATCTGAACAGATGAAGATGTTTTTAACCAGAATTGGTTTAAATTCAAAAGTTGTGGTGACTGGAGATATAACCCAGATAGACCTTCCAAATGGGAAAAAATCAGGGCTTATAGAAGCCACCAAGGTTTTAAAGGGAATTTCGGGAATTTCTTTTTGTTACTTTGACGATGGAGATGTTGTGAGACACAGTCTTGTCCAGCTCATTATAAACGCATATAAAAAATTTGAGGAAGATAATGGAAATGAATAGTAAAAAAGTAGTGGGAGTTTTTTTTGGCGGTAAATCTGGGGAACATGAAGTTTCTATAGAGTCTGCCATTAGTGTTATTAATCATTTAAGGAGAGAAAAGTATTTGATTGTCCCCATCTACATAAGAAAGGATAATTCAATTGGGGATGCAAAATCGGTACTTAAAGGAAAAATTAATGAAGAGGGAGTTTATTTTTCCAGGGTAAATATTAGAAGAGGAGAGGAAGGTTCTCTTATAAAATTTTCCTGGTATGAGAATGAAATTGAAAGGGAATTTGATTTTTTTCTTCCTGTTTTGCATGGCCCATATGGAGAAGATGGAACAATTCAGGGACTTTTTGAAATGGCGGATGTACCTTATTGGGGTTGTGATGTGGGGGCTTCTGCAGTTGGGATGGATAAGGTATTGATGAAGTATTTATTTATTGGAAATAAATTGCCTGTGGTGGATTTTATTAATTTTGAATTTGAAGAATTTAGAAAGAATGAAGAAAAAATTTTGGAGGATATTGGTAAAAGATTAAACTATCCCCTTTTTGTAAAACCTGCCAGAATGGGATCTTCAGTGGGAATTTCAAAGGTAAAAGATGAGAAATTTTTAAAGGATGCAATACTTCTTGCCTTTAAACATGACTATAAAGTTTTAGTGGAAAATGGTGTGGAGAAGGCGAGGGAAATTGAGTGTTCTGTTATGGGAAATTTTGAGGTTTATAGTTCTTTTCCCGGTGAAATTATACCGGCAAAGGAATTTTATGATTATGAGGCAAAATATGGAAATCTTGACTCAAAATTATTAATACCTGCTCCCCTTGGGGAAGATAAAATATTGCAAATTAGAAGACTTGCAATTAATGCTTTTAAGGCCATTGGAGGTAAAGGTTTTGCAAGGGTTGACTTTTTATTGGATAAGGATGAAAACATTTTTATCAATGAGATAAATACGATACCAGGGTTTACTACCATAAGTATGTTTCCCAAACTGTGGGGGTACAGTGGATTGAAATATGAGGATTTACTGGATAAATTAATTGAACTTGGATTTAAACTTTTTAAGGAGAAGGGAAGATGATATTGATACTTTGTACCGTACCAGATGAAGAAACTGCTGAGAAATTGGCAAAAGGCCTTGTATTTGAGAGATTATCTCCCTGTGTAAATATTATACCTAAAATCAGGTCCATCTATTTCTGGAATGGAAAAATTGAAGATGACGGGGAATTACTCCTTTTGATAAAGAGTAAAAAGGAGTTTTTTGAAGAAATTAAAAAATATATAGTTGAAAATCATCCCTATGTTGTACCGGAAATAATTAGTTTTAAAATTGAGAGTTCCTTTGAAAAGTATAGAGATTGGTTTCTAAATTACCTCCATGGGGTGGACTAAATTTTTATTTTTATTTCATTTCCATTTGTATATTCCTTTTCAATGTGCCATTTGTGTATTTCTGCAATCTTTTCTAAAGCATACCATCCAAGTTCAGGTTCCTGTGTGGGAATTTCTTTTGAATTAAATTCCAGAAATTGGGATTTTTCACTTGAAGAATCTCTATAGGTTATTTCCTTTTCTTCTGTGAGAATTTCAATTTTTCCCTCTTCTTCCTTTTTTAAAAATCTTTCTTCGGAGTCAAGTATCAGGGTGAATAGGAAAAGATTTAAAAGTGTTTTATTGCATGTTAGAAATGAATTTTCTGTGGAAGTCGTTTCAAGAAGGATATTTCTTTTTTTTAGATGGTATCCATAGAGTTCATCAATGAAAGTGAGTATATTTTTTAGGCGTATAGGGGACTTTTTAAAGATGTCTCTTTCAGCGAGGGTGAATATATTAGATGTGAAATTTCTAATTTTTTTACATATTTCTTCATTTTGTTCTATAGATTTCATTATTACATCTTCTTTTTTTAAAGTCAGGGCCATCTGAGAGTATCCACTTATTGTGGTTATAAAGTTGTTCATTTCATGGGCAAAAAATGGTACAAGTTTTCCAAGAATATAATTGTGGTGGGTTTTAATTATTTTTTCATCTTTTGTCATAATTTTTCATTTTAAATCTTCAAACTAAAATTATATAATATAATAAATGAAAAATGAACACCTAAAACTTGAAAAGATAAATAGGCGGTTATTTAAAAGTGTTTTTAAGATTATAATATTGTTTACCATTTTACTTTTTTTACTTGTTTTTCTATTTTTCTCCTATATTTTTAAAGAGGAAATTAAAGGTAGGGCCTTTGAATATACTGAGTTTGTGAGTAAACTTGTAAGGGGACAGGTTTTAAATTACAATTTCCTTGAAGTTAGTAGAATAGTAAATTATGAAATAGAACAAAAAAATGTATTGTTTATAGCTATTTTTGATAAGGATGGGAATTTAATAAGTTCCAATCTTTACTATGTTGAAAATAGGGATAAACTTGGGAAAATAGAAGACTTTAATGTAGAAAAGCCAATAAGTAATGTAGATACCTTTTCTCTTTGGGAAGGGGGAAAAAGCGGTTCTCTTGAGATTTTTTCGCCAATTTTAGATGGAAATGGAAAGAAACTGGGGTATCTACATATAGGTATGGTTTTCCCAACTTTTGCAAAGTTATTTAGAACCATAGTTTATCTTTTTTTCTTTTTTGTATTGGTGTTTTCTGCTGCAATATTTTATGTTTTATATAGATCAACCTCTTTTATGGAAAGTTCCTTTTCTGAAATTTTTTTGAAGATTGATTCCTTTTTAAAGGGAAATTACGGGGAGAGGATTGAGTTTAAGACAGGTACTCAACTTGATTTATTGAAGGAAAGAATAAACCGTCTGTTTGAAAAATTTCATAGGGATAAAATTGAAAGAGAAAATTTGATGAAAAGTTTTGAAAGTGAGGTGGAGAAGAAAAACTTGACTCTAATGAGAATAAAGAGTTTTTATGAGAATATTTTTGATAAAATAGGTGATTATGTTTATGTGGTTGACTATTCAGGTTTTGTAAAGTTTGCAAATAATAATTTTAAGAAAAAAGTAAAGGATTGGGAGAAATTTTCTAAAATCCCCCTTTTGAAATTTTTTGAAGGAAATATTTTGAATCCGAGGAAGTTGTTAAAAAACTTTTTAAAGGCATATAGGGGAAAGGATGTATTTCTTACGGAATATGTAAAAGATTACGATGGAAATCTCATCCTTTATGATATATATATGACTCCCATTGAGGGTCCAATGGGTGAGAGGAATGTACTTGTAGTTGGTAGGGAAAGTATAAAGGAAGTTATAAGGGGGGCTGATACGATGGATGCAAATTCTTTGATTCAACTTGGAAAGGCTGTTTATGTCGATTTGAAGTACCTTGAAACCATTCTTGAAAATGAAAGGAATATTTCCCATATTGAAAATTATCTATCCGGTATTTTTAAAAATTTTAATGTGGAATTTGATGAAGGAATACGTGTTGGGAATAAACCTCTTAACATTTCAGAAATTATTGAAAAAAAAGTGGAAAATTTTAAAAGGGAAATTCCGATTCTTGAGGGCTATATAAAGGAAAATTTTTCTGGCGTCATTGACAGAAAATTGTTAGATGATTTATTTCATCTGGTTAAGGCAACATATACTCTTTTTCTGAAAGATAAAAAAATTAGAAAAATTGAATTTATAACAGATCTTGCAGGTAAAATTGATGGGGAATATATTCCCCCACTTGTTGGAAATGAACCTGGAAAATTCTTTGCATTCTCTATTACATTTCATGGTATAAAATTTAACGATGTGGTTGTCTCTCCCTATGAAATTTTATCTGAGAAATTAAATTTTTTGGCTCCTCAGGTTAAGTTTTTCTTTCTGTGGTTACCTTTTTTACTTAAGGTTTATTCTGCTGGGGGAACATGGCTTTTTGATAGAAGTTATTCACAATTGAAGATTATGATTTTTCTTCCTCTTTTTACTTTGGATGAGATTGGCAAAAGGAAAGAGAAAAGAGGCATACTCCTTGTGGATGATGAGGAATCCATAGTTGAAGTAGTAAGGGATTATTTGAGTGAGTTTGGATACGTGGTCTTCACTGCAAATTGTGGAGAAGATGGTATAGAGATATATAAAAGGCATAAAGAGGAGATTTTTGCAATTATCATAGATATTATGATGCCGGGGATGGGAGGAGAAAAGGCATATCATGAGTTTAGAAAGTTAAATAAAGATGTTTACATATTTTTTGCCAGTGGGTATACAGGTCCAGACTTTAAAGAAAGCACTGTGCTGGAGGACAACAGGCTTTCTTTTTTAAATAAACCTTTTGATTTTGACCAGTTGCTTCTAAAATTAAATTCCATGAAAAAATAATGGGGTGTTTTATGAAAGAGGTCTATGGCGTTATCGGTGGGAGCGAAGCATACAATCTTCTGAGGGATGGGGTTTTTTCTCTGGATAGAAAATTTGATGTGAAAACCCCTTTTGGGGATGTTAGGTTATTTAAAGTTAGAAAAGGTAATATCTCTATTTTTTTTCTTTCAAGGCATGGGGAGAAAAGATACAGTGTAATCCCTTCTTTTGTGAATTACAGGGCAAATATCTATGCTTTAAAAGAGGTGGGGGTTACGAGGATTTTTGCGTGGTCAGGTCCTGGTGCCATGAATTTGAATCTTAAGATAGGGGAAATTGTTTTGCCCATGGATTTAATAGATGAGACTAAAAGAAGGGATTATACCTTTTTTGAAAAAGGTGGTTTGGGCTTTATTAGATCAAATCCACTTTTTTGTGAAGATTTGAGAAGTGGTGTAGAAGAGTTTTTTTCTAAAAGGGGTGAAAAGATCAGAGGGAATTTGGTTTATGTCTGTACTGAGGGTCCAAGACTTGAAACCGCAGCGGAAATAAAAAAGTTTAAACTGTTTGGGGGAGATCTTGTTGGTATGACTTTATCTCCAGAGGTGTTTCTTGCAAGGGAACTTGAGATGTGCTATTGTCCCATTTGCTATATTACAAATTATGCTGAAGGGGTTGTCAAAAGGGATTATAGTCCCTCCCTTCTTTTTGGAGGAATGCTTGAAAAGAATAAGTTTAAACTTCTCAGAGAAAGTGTAAAGAGTATAGTAGATGCAATTTTTGGGGCAATTGAAATTTTAAATAAAAGAGAGAGAATATGTTTTTGTCATAGAAATATGGAGAGATATAGATTAAATGGAATTATTGGAGAAGATTGGCACACCTGGTTTTAGATTTTATATATCTGAAAGGTTTATTTTTGACATCCCGAAAAGCAACTTAATGTATATGGATTGGTTTGAATTTGAAAAGAGGGGAAAAATCCCCTATCTAACTCATTCCGTACCATTTATTGAATTTTTTCTTAATTCTTATAGGGGAAAAATAGATTGTAATTTGGTGGTATTTAAAGAATTTGGAGAGAAATGGAAAAATTTAAGGTTTGTGGAGTACGATAATAAAATTCATTTTAAAGTTGATCCAATGGCTCCTTTTAAAAATTCTTCAGTTAAAGAAAAGATAGTAGTTTTTGAGAGGGATAACTTTTCCTACGCAAAAGGAAAGGCTTACTTTCTGGATCTTTTTATTGACAGCAATTCTTCTTTAAAAAGGCTTTTTTTCGATAGAGGTGTTTCAATTCCAGAGTATATGAAAAATACCATTAATATTAGGGAAACTTTTTTAAATGGGATCTTTAGTGAGATTGATTTTTTGTTTTTAAATCAAATTGTTAAAACTAATAGAGATTTTGTGTTTAATTTCTGGAGGGATAGTTTTTTCTATTCCTATTTTGTGTTGAATGGAAATTTGCATTCCTTTTTTATCCACAGGATTTCTTCAATGAATAAAAGAAAACTTGAGCATTTAATTGTGGACATGGTAAGTGGAGTGGACATTCAAAATGAGTTAATTCTTGACTGTGGGGTTTTTTCAAAGGTAAGATATGAGGGAGAAGGGAATTTTTTTAAGTCATATGAAGTTTTTGATCTGGAGGAAAAAAAATTTGTAAGGAGGTTGATCCATGGATATTGAAAATTTTCGTATACAAAAAAATAAAAAACTTCCAGTTTTGATTTCATCATTAATCATAGTTATTATCCTGATCCTAATTATAAATCCATTTTATACTGTGGAAACCGGATATGTGGGAATATTGAGCACCTTTGGAAAGTATAATATGGAAGAAGTTTCCCCTGGAGTCCATGTAAAAATTCCAATTGCCCAGAGGATTTTAAAATTTGATATTAAAGTTAGAGCTCTTTCCTACAAGGGAAGTGAAAATACCTATTACAACAGACCTGCTATAACAGTTCTTGATCAGAGAGGCCTTCCCATAAGTGTTGAGATAACAATTCAGTATAAGCCAATCTCCTCCATGTCTGCAGAGATACTTGCCAATTGGGGAGTGGACTGGGAATTTAAATTGCTAAATCCTCTTATTAGAAGTGTTGTTAGAGATGTAATAGGGCAGTATCCAGCAGAGTTAATTCCAGTAAAGAGGGCTGAGATAAATGGGAAAATTGGGGATGGAATAATGAAGAGGGTTAATAATGAACTTAAGATTAATGGGCAAATTGCCATACAGGTAGTGGGCATTCAACTCAGAAATATAAAACTTCCCGGTGAGATTGAGCAAAAGATATTGGAAGTTCAACAGGCGAAGCAGGAGGCTGAGAGGGCAAAATATTTGATAGAAAAGGCACAAAATGAACAGAGGGCTGAAAAAATAAAGGCGGAAACAGAGAAGATAAAGAAGGTGACCCAGGCTCAAGCCGATGCTGAAAGTACACTTGAGAGGGCAAAGGCCCAGGCAAAAGCCAATAAATTACTTTCTCAATCCATAACATCCCAACTGATAAAATGGAAAAGTCTGGATGTCCAGCAGACTCTGTATGAATCCATAAGACAAAATCCAAATGTAAATCTTTTTCTTGGAACAGACAATAAATTAAACAATTGGTTCTGGTTAAATGGGAAGAAAAAATAGTTGGGGGATAAAGTCCCCCTTTTTTATTTTTTCTGAAGCAATTCCTGGGCTTTTCTCATAATAAGGTGAAGTTTTCCTTCCGTGGAAAGTTCCTGTAAGAAGTTTTTCACGGTGCTACTTTTAGTAGATTTTAAAATGGAAAGTGCTGTGGCAAGTTTCTTTTCCCTCTCTTTATCTTTCCCTATCCCGAAAAATTTGGGTCTTATCTTTTCTATTTCCCCTTGTAGGTA